>Ga0182011_10000011_pt1 | contig 163447 bp, 139 predicted proteins | sample 711E1DmetaG_FD_120481 | JGI IMG/M metagenome (GOLD analysis project Ga0182011, IMG submission 120481) | Permafrost microbial communities from Stordalen Mire, Sweden - 711E1D metaG | ecosystem: Environmental > Terrestrial > Soil > Wetlands > Permafrost | place: Sweden: Stordalen | collected...
AGCCCCGGCACCGGCTCCCGCAGCGGCCCCGGCGCCGGCTCCCGCAGCAGCCCCGGCACCGGCTCCTGCAGCAGCCCCGGCACCGGCTCCTGCAGCAGCCCCGGCACCGGCTCCCGCAGCGGCTCCGGCGCCGGCTCCCGCAGCAGCCCCGGCACCGGCTCCCGCGGTGGCACCCGCTTCATCGGGGGACGCTCCCGCAGGGACGTAAGGATCGATCGGCAACTGTTCTTTTCCGGTCACAGGCCTGTCATTCGAGAGGTAGAGGTGAACAACGGCCCGGCATCGTCATCCGAGAGTCCGGGGCAATCGTTCGCGGAGGAGGTTTGGAATGAAGGAGTATCTCGAGTTCATTGCCAGGCATCTCGTCGATCACCCTGAACAGGTGGTCCTCGAAGATCAGGTGCGTGATGACAGGATCATACTCACGCTCCATGTCGCCGAATCGGATGTCGGCAAAGTGATCGGCAGGAAGGGCAGGACCGCCCAGGCCATGCGCATCCTCCTTGCTGCTGTGGCCGCACGGGAGGGGAAACGAGTCATACTGGAAATCGCGGAGTGAGCACCACCCCTGGCCAGTTGTACGCGGTCGGCACCATTGTCAAGGCGATCGGCATTGCGGGAGAAGTCATCGTTCAACCGATGACGGACTTCCCGGAGCGGTTCCGGAAGCTCCGGATCGTATGGCTGGGGACGGACGGCGGCCCGGCGTCCGAAGCACGTATCGAGAAGGCCGTTGTTTCTCCGCGCGGTATCCGGGTGAAGCTCAAAGGGATTGACGACAGGGACGTGGCCGGGCGCCTGCGGGGAAAGATCCTCTTCGTCGATGAGGCGCACAGGGCGAAGCTTCCGGAAGGGAAGTATTTCGTGCACGACGTCCTGGGGCTTGCGGTACGGGAGGAAGGCGGCACCGATCTCGGCACGGTGGCCGATGTCCTCCGCTACCCGGCCAGCGATGTGTACGTTGTGCGGGGAGACAGGGGGGAGATACTCATCCCCGCGGTGAAAGAGTTTGTGCGGTCGGTGGATCTCGGTGCGCGGACAATGACCGTGCGGCTGATCGAAGGGATGATGGAGTGACAAGGGTGGAGCGACGATGAGGATCGATGTCGTGACGGGGTTCCCCGGCCTCCTCGCGGGTCCGCTCGATGAGAGCATACTCGGAAAGGCCCGGGAGAAGGGGATCGTCGAGATCGTCGTGCACGATCTCCGTGACTATGCGCCGGACAGACACCGGACGATCGATGATGCACCGTACGGCGGCGGCGCAGGGATGATCCTGAAAGCGGAACCGGTCTTTGCGCTCATCGAGTCACTCACGAAGCAGCGCCGCTACGACGAGGTCATCTATCTCAGCGCCGACGGCGAGCGGTTCACGCAGTCATCCGCCAACGCGCTCTCGATGAAGGGCTCCCTCATACTCCTGTGCGGGCATTACAAGGGGATCGACGAGCGGATACGGCAGAGCCTGGTTACGAAAGAGATCTCCATCGGGGACTATGTGCTCACGGGGGGGGAGCTGCCGGCGCTCGTGATTATTGACGCCATCGTGCGCCTGATCCCGGGAACGCTGCATGACGGCGAATCGATGCTCACGGATTCGTTTCAGGACGGACTGCTCGACGCGCCGTCCTTCACGCGCCCGCCTGAATTCCGGGGGATGCGAGTTCCCGAAGTGCTCCTCTCGGGCAACCACGAAGAAATCGCAGCGTGGCGCATGGCCCAGCGTCGCCGCCGGACCCAGGAGCGCCGGACAGATTTGATGGAACAAACATAAACGTCAGTGTACTGGAGAAAGCCATGGAGAAACTGAAGCTTGTCGAGGCAACGCAGATGAAGACCGGCCTCCCGCCGTTCTCCCCCGGGGACACCGTCAACGTTCACGTGCGTGTCGTCGAAGGGGATAAGGAACGCATACAGCAGTTCCAGGGTGTCGTCCTCGGCCGGCACGGTTCCGGCATGAATGCAACGTTCACCGTCCGCAAGGTCTCCGACGGCGTGGGGGTCGAGCGCATATTCCCCCTGCATTCCCCCCGGATCGCCAAGATCGAGAAAATAAAAGACGGCGTGGTCAGGCGCGCCAAACTGTATTACCTCCGCGAACTGGCGAGCAAGGCGATCCGCCAGAAGACCAACGCGTGACGGGGTTCGTCCCGTTCACAGGCATTGCACACGGCTCTTTTTCCCCCTGATCGGGGTGCCCGTCGAGTTTACCGCCGTCTCTTTCCCCCTCTTCTTTCGATGAAGAGGATTTGGTATATTCCCCCCATGAGCTCCCGCACGCTTATCGGCATACCCGGCGACATCTCCGGCCGCCCATTCCGGGACGTCCTCCGCTCGGCAGGTGAGTTCGAGGTTGTCCTTGATACGCCGGCGTCCCTCGCACAGCGCCTCGAGCACAGGGGACTGGGCGGTGCTCTTCTTTCCCCGATCGACTATGCCAGGAACGCGTCGGAGTATCTCATCGTCCCCGGTTCGGCTGTCTCATCCCAGTCGGGGAACGAGTCCATCGTCATCGTCTTCCGCCAGGGGGTGAAAGCCGTCAGAACGCTTGCCGTCCAGCCTGTGTCTGCATCCGACATCATACTCGCCAAGATACTCCTTGCCGAGCGGTTCGACATCGAGCCCCGGATCATGCCTCTGGCCGGGAGCCTTGACGTCATGCTCGAGCGGGCGGACGCGGCGCTCCTTGCGGGGGATGCGGCGATCGGGAGCGCCCTGGAACGTCCCGAAGCCCTCGACCTTGTGGAGGAGTGGATCGCCGCAACCGATCTCCCGTACGTGCACGGCTTCTGGTGCGCCCGCGAGAAAGCGCTGACCGATGCGGAGCGGGCCGTTCTTGGCGGGCTCGGGAGCTGCGCGGACGACCCTTCTCCGGAGGCTGAGGGGCCCTCCCCCTTCGATCTCTTTTGCTATGATTTTCCCGAAAACGTCCAGGAAGGGATCCGGGAATTCCTCCGCTACGCGTATTACCACGGCATACTCCCCGACGTGCCTGACCTCCGGTTCTTCGGATCTGACGACGCGGACGAATCCGCCTCCCCACTCTTGAGCCCCAATTGAAAAAGCTCCAAACAATGGGTAGATTATACATATGCTGAAGGCCCTCACTATAACGAACTATGCCCTTATCGAAGAGCTCAACATCGAGTTCTCAAGCGGCCTGGTCATCATTACGGGGGAAACCGGGTCGGGGAAGTCAATCATCATCGATGCCCTCGGCCTGATACTCGGCGCCCGTAGCAGTGCCGATGTCGTTCGCAAAGGGTCTGACAGGGCCGTCGTCGAAGGGACGTTCCATATCGCCGGGAACGGTAAGCTGCTGCAGATACTCGATGGAAACGGCGTCACAGGCACTGACGAGCTCATCGTCCGCCGGGAAATCTCCTCGAAAGGACAGAGCCGGTGCTTCATCGCCGACAGCCCTGCGACACTTGCGTTCCTGAAACAGGTGGGCGAGTTGCTTGTGGATCTCCACGGCCAGCACGAGCATCAATCCCTTCTCCGGCTCGAGACGCACATTGCAATGCTGGACGACTTCGGGGGACTTGACGGCATCGTCGCCGAGTTCCAGGGGGGACGCAGGAAGCTCCGGGGGATAGGCGAAGAGCTGGACGACCTGCGCCGCAGGGAACGGCAGCTCGCGGAGAAGAGGGAGTTCTACGAATTCCAGATGGCCGAGATCGATGCTGTCGCCCCCCGGGCGGGGGAAGAGGAAGAACTCGGAAGGGAGCTGAAGATCCTGGAGAACGCCGAGAAGCTCTTCGCGATCACGGGCAGCCTCTACGGCATGCTCTACGATGGGGAGCAATCCGTGCATGACCTCCTTGTTATCGTCCGGAACCAGCTCCAGGACCTCTCCGGGATCGACAATCAGTTTACGGAGGCTGCGGGGGAATGCGCCTCCGCGGGCGCCGTGGTAAGCGAACTTGCGAAGTTCATACAGGGGTACAACGCGCGGGTAGAATTCAATCCGGAACGTCTCGACACTCTCCGGGACCGGCTCGGGAAGTTGGCCCTCCTGAAAAGGAAATACGGAGGCTCCGTCGAAGCCACTCTCGCCCACAGGGAGAAAATCGGGCAGGAGGTGCGACTGGCTGAGAATTTCAACGAGGTGATCGACCGCCTCACGAGGGAGCTCAACGAAGCGCGCGAGGCGTGCAGCGCGATCGCGGGGCGTCTTTCGGCCAAGCGACACGACATCGCAAAGAAGGTGGACAGGGCCGTCGTCGAGGAACTGGAGAAACTCGGGATCCGGCACGCCAGGTTCACGACCCGGATCCTCCAGACGGAGCTCCCCTCAGGAGGGGAGGGCGCGGACTTTGTCGGCGCCGGCCGGAAGAATGTCCGTCTCAACCAGCGGGGATACGACGATGTCGAGTTCTTTATCTCCACGAACCTGGGGGAAGAGGAAATGCCCCTCGTCAGGGTTGCCTCCGGGGGGGAAGTCTCCCGTATTATGCTCGCGCTCAAGAGCATTCTTGCCAAGTCGGATAGACTTCCAGTGCTGATATTCGATGAAATCGACGTCGGGGTCAGCGGGCGCGTAGCACAGGCTGTCGGCAGGAGTCTGAAAAATCTCTCAAATTTCCATCAGGTCATTGCCATCACGCACCTTCCCCAGATCGCGGGGCTTGCGGACACGCACTTTGCCGTCGAGAAGACGGAACGGGGAACGAGAACCACCACCGGCATGCGCCGCCTCTCGCTTGACGAGCAGGTGCGCGAAGTAGCACGGCTCCTGAGCGGCGCCGAAGTGACGGACGCCGGACTGCTCGGCGCGCGGGAGCTCATGGGCCTCACAGGCCCCGCGTAACAGTCACGCCCCACAACGGCGCCAGCGGCGCCGCAGGCGCCGTGATCGCAGATCCCGCCGATTTTCGGCGGAGGTAAGAACCTGATTCCCAACGAACACACACCGGCATCATGGCACTCCAGGTCTACAACACGCTTCACCGCCGCAAAGAACTCTTCACGCCGCAGCACGAGGGCTTCGTCGGCATCTACGTCTGCGGCCCCACAGTCTACGGTCACTCCCATCTCGGCCACGCGAAGAGCTATGTCTCGTTCGACGTCATAGTCCGTTTTCTACGGAGCCTGGGCTACAGAGTGCTCTACGTGCAGAACATTACGGATGTCGGGCACCTCACAGATGACGCCGACCAGGGGGAAGATAAGCTCGCCCGGCAGGCACGCATCGACAGGATTCCCCCGATGCAGCTCGCCGAAACGTACACCCGGAGCTACTTCGAGGACATGGACACCCTGAATGTCCTTCGCCCCGATATCGTCCCCCGAGCCTCCGGCCATATCACCGAGCAGATCTCGATGGTGCAGACGCTCATTGGCAAGGGAATGGCGTACGTCGCGAACGGGTCCGTCTATTTTGACGTCGGCTCATTTCCCGCGTACGGAAAACTCTCGGGCCGCACCGTGGAAGATCTCAACGCAGGCGCCCGGGTGGAAATCAAGGAAGAGAAGAAGCACCCTGCGGATTTCGCGCTCTGGAAGAGGGCCGATGCGGGTCACATCATGCGCTGGCCGAGCCCGTGGGGTGAAGGCTTCCCCGGTTGGCACATCGAGTGCTCCGCGATGTCGATGAAGTACCTCGGAGAAGGGTTCGACATCCACGGAGGGGGACTGGAAAACCAGTTCCCCCATCATGAATGCGAGATCGCGCAAAGCGAGGGAGCGACCGGGAAGCCGTTCGTCCGGTACTGGCTCCACAACAATATGGTGACGGTGAACGGGAAGAAAATGGGGAAGTCGCTCGGGAACTTCATAACGCTGAAGGACGCGTTCGCGAAATGGGACCCGCAGGTCGTGCGCTTCTTCATCCTCCAGAGCCACTACCGGAGCACGCTGGATTTCAGCGATGAAGCTCTCGATGGTGCCCGCGCGGGCTACGAGAAGCTTGCCAACACACTCCGCAACCTGCGCGAGAAAATCGCGATTGCGCCCGACGGGGGGGAAGGGACAGGGGTTGATCTCGACCGGCGCACGGCGGAATTCCGGAATGCGATGGATGACGATTTCAACACGCCGCAGGCAATCGCGGTACTGTTCGATGTTGCCCGTGAGCTGAACCAGGCTTTCGCGTCAGAGAAGAACTACGGCCGGCCTTCGCTTGAAGCGATCGACCGCTGGTATGCCCTCCACGCCGGTTCGGTTCTCGGGATAATGACGGGAGATGCGCGGGGGGCCGGGAGCTCCGGCCCGCTTGTGGGGCCTCTCGTCGAGCTCCTCATCGCAATCCGGAGTGATATCCGCCTGCAGAAGCTCTGGGCGCTCTCCGACAAAATCCGCGACGGGCTCGCGAGGATCGGGATCGGACTGGAAGACAAGAAGGCGGGGACAACCTGGAAAAACATTTCCTGATCATCGCCGACGGCCTCCTGCTCTCGTGCGATCCCGTGAACAGATGCGGCCGGTACAGTCTGCTCATACGGGACGGGCGGATCGTGGATATCAATCCCTCCGCGCAAACTCTGATCTCCCTCTATCCGGGGGCCGAGGTTGTCGACGCGCGCAATCGTATCATCCTCCCCGGTTTCATCAACGCGCACTATCACGGGGAGGGCGTTCTCCTCAGGTACATCACGGGGAGAGTCTCCTTCGGCTCATGGAATGAGCTCCCCGGCCTGCGCGGAGCGTTTGCGCGCCTGCTCGATCCCGCATCCGCCTCTGACATTGCGACACTGTACAGGACTGCCGGATATCTGCATATCAGGAGCGGCACGACGGCAGTCGCCGAATTTCCCGCCGGCTACACTCCTGCAGTTCTGCAGGGAGCGATAGAAAATATCGCCCGGGCAGGCGTCCGTACCGTCTTCGCCCTTCAGACATGGGATCAGGTCGAATCGTTCCGATCTTCTCCTCCCGCTCTGAGGCAGTTTTCGATCTCACTCGGGCCGGTGGAGAGCTATACCGTCTACAGTTTTGATAACTTTGTGCGCGTCTCGGCCGAGACACAGTTTCCGCTTGCGGTGCATCTCGGCGAAACGCGCGCGGAAGTCGAATCCCTCCGGGGCCGGTTCAAGAAAAGTCCTCTCCGCATAGTGAAGGATTCCGGCGCGCTCGTTCCCGCCACCCACCTCATACACTGCAACCACATCCCGGAAAAGGAGATTGATCTCACCCGGGACGGCGGCAACCCCGTCACGCTCTGTGTCCGCTCGGCGCTCGCCAAGCAAACAGGGTATCCTCTCCTTCGCTCACTTGCATCCCATGACGTCACGATCTGTCTGGGGACCGATTGGGGAGAAACGGATCTGCTGGGTGAAATCAGGGTACTCCGGAATCTGCGCACATACTACCCGGGGATCCTGCCATACACACCGCTTGAGCTCATTCGCATGGCCACGATCAACGGAGCACGCGCGCTCGGAATCGCCTCGCAGGCCGGGTCGCTTGAAGTGGGGAAACATGCCGATCTCGTGTTGATCCCATTCAATGACGTCCGTCTGCCTGCGCTCAGTGCGAACCCGACAGCGGAGGAGATTGCGGGAATTATCACGGACTACTGCGACACCGGCATGATATCGGACGTCATGGCGCAGGGAGTCTTCAGGGTGAGGGACGGCGAGGTTGTGCGCATCGACGGGAACGAAATACTCCGCGACTTCCGGCAGCTTCAGGGGAAATTCCTCCCCCCGGCGGCGGAGGAACATACGAGAGACCGCTCCCCGGGCATTCCGCTCGTCCTGTCGGACCGGAGCGAAAAACCATCCCTCCTCGGAGAGGGAGAAACAAGTCACGATGTTCCGAGGGAAGAGAAAGCGAACATGCACTCCCCCGGTCCGGTGGTTGACGAATCCATGCAGAAATTTCCCGTTGTCGTGAAAAAGATCAGGAAAGTATTCGGTGAGGATGACATCTGAGACGAGGACAATGACGAAGCGGATGTTCCGGCTGATTCCCCTCATGCTCCTCCTCTGTGCATCGGGTCCCGATCTGCGTGCGCAGGGTTCCGCCGGATCGGCCGGGAAACTCGAGCCAAGAGCCCTTGTCGATTTTCCCACCGCAGGAATGATTCCCAGGGGAAGTATTGCCCTGGACGTTAACTTCTACAGGGACGGCGGCATCGATCTCGCATGTGCCGTGGGGATCTTCGAGAGGCTGAGTGCGGGGCTTTCCTACGGGGGGTCGGGGCTGATCGGTGCGGGTACCCCCGTAATGAACGGGACCCCCGGGTTCACCATCAAGCTGCGGCTGCTTGAAGAGAGCGTCTACGTCCCCGCGCTGGCGCTCGGCTTCGACTCGCAGGGACATGACGGGTACAACAGGAGCCTGAACCGCTATGCCATCAAGTCCCCCGGACTGTACGCCGTTTTCAGCAAGAACTACTCTGTCCTGGGGTATTTCAGCCTGCACGGAGGGACGAACTATTCCCTCGAACGTTCAGATGGGAACCGGAACATCAATATCTTTGCGGGGATTGAGAAAACACTCGGACCGTTCCTTTCCCTCATGCTTGAATACAATCTCGGTTCAAACGACACGGGGAATAACGCGCTGGGGGAGGGGAAAGGCTATTTCAACATGGGGCTCAGGTGCTCACTCGGTGGTGGACTTACGCTGGGGGTAAACTTTAAAGACCTGGCGGACAACGGCGGAAACGTGACTGTCGCCAACAGAACCGTCCAGATAGAATACGTCAGATCCCTTTAACGCGATGGCTCCCCGATCCGGGAATCCACATCCCGCCCCTGGTGTTCTTATTAATGAACGGCCCTGTGGTATCTGTCCAGTAATATGCACAGATTGCTCTCCCCGGCCCGCCAGAATGGCCGGATTCAGGCATGTCCCTTGGCACCAATGTTGTAACCCATTGCAGTATGTGGACCCTCTCGGTTCATATTTTCATCACGAGGCGACGACAATGAAACACGCAACGCGATTTCTACTCTGCGGCTTCTTCGCCGCGATTCCGCTCATCCTCTTTTCCGGTTGTTACACGCAGGTGGGTACGGCCAGGGGAGACGTGGACGAAGGATACGATTACAGGACTGCAGCGAACGACCAGACCGCCGCTAACGACCAGAGCGCTGGCGACACCACGCAGCCCGGCGATTATGATTCCGCCCGGCGGGAGTTCTACAATGACTCCTACTACCCGCCCGACTATCCGGCATACAGCGTCGGTATCGGTTTCGGTTGGCAGACGCCCTGGTACGGCTACGGCTATCCCTGGTACTTCTCTAATGGGTATCCATACTACGGCGGGTTCTATCCGTACGCGTTCTGGTACCCCCACTCCTACTCCGGATATTACAATCACGGGGGAGGGTACGCATACAATGGAAGGGGATACGCAACGCGGAGATACGGCATGGCTCGTACGACGGGCGGATCCCGGGGCGTCTATGCCACACCGGCCGGGGGTCACCCGGGTTCGCCGCTGCCGGCAGGGCGCACAGGAGCGACAAGGGGAATCTTATCGACCGGAAGATCGTCTGCACGTGGTGCTATTGTCGCCCGCCCGCCGTCATCGCGAGGATATGCAGGGACAAGAGTTTCACCGCGGAGTCAGTCGGGCATGCGGGGACCATCATCGCGCTCCGCCCCCCAGGGGAGCAGCCAGGGCAGGTCCGGCGGGAGGGGCTACTCCTCTCCCTCAGGTCACCCGGCACCATCCGGTGGCGGCAGCAGCAGGGGTGGGAGTAGCGGGGGAGGCGGAGGTTCAAGGGGCGGAGGCGGGAGCAGTGGTGGAGGCGGAGGCTCGAGAGGTGGCGGCGGCAGGCGCTAGACAAGAACCCAGACAATAACGGAATGACAATGAAACGATTCATGATTGCGGCGGTGGCTCTTCTGATGACCGCAGCTCCGGCAGGTGTATTTGCACAAATACCGGAAGATGCTCTTCGGCTTGGAACGCCCGGCATCGGTGTCGGCGCGAGGGCGATCGGGATGGGGGGAGCTTACACCGGTGTCGCCTCCGACTTCAGCGCGCTATACTGGAATCCGGCGGGTCTCGCCCAGGCCGTGCACGGTGAATTCTCCGTTGGGCTGAACTACAATAACATCGGAAACACAAGCACGTATTTCGGAACCGGTGAGCAGTACACCGTGAATACGACGAACCTGAACACGCTGGGACTCGTCTACCCGATCCCGGTGCGACAGGGGAGCGCGGTGATAGCGTTCGGGTTCGATCGTCAAAGCTCGTTCGCGAGCGGACTGTCATTTAACGGGTTTAACCCGAACAGCTCCGTTATACAGACATATGCACGGAACGGCGATTACGAGCCGGTGGATCTCACCGGGAACCTCGCGTATGAACTCTACCTTGCTGATACAACACTCTCCGGCAGGTGGAACAGTCCGATCACCGGGAGGCTCACTCAGCTCGGAAAGGTACTCGAATCCGGAGGATTGAACAACTGGTCCCTCGGCGGCGCGATCGACATCGGGAAGAACCTCTCGCTCGGTATAACCCTGACGTACCTGTCGGGGACATACAGGTACGATCATACATACAGGGAAGAAGACCGGAACGGTTTGTATGGCACCTTGCCGCTGGCGACCTACCAGACATTTTACTCCCTTGCCCTGAACGATTACATCGCCGACGATATCGCGGGATGGAACGCCAAATTCGGTCTCATGTACCGCGTACCGGATCTCTTCCGCCTCGGCCTCACGGTCAAAACCCCGACGGCATTTAACATCCAGGAGACGTTCGGCACTCCCGTCTCGTCCCCCGCGACCGCCGTGCTCGGATCGGGAGGTGCCACTGCGACAACCACGTTCGATCCCGGTGAAGGGTCCAACAGGTACAGTATCAACACGCCCTGGGTCTTCGGTGCCGGCGCATCGTTGATACTGCGGGACCTCGTACTTTCCGTCGACGCAGAATACACCGACTGGACGCAGCTCGAGTTCGCGAAAGCCAGTCCCGATATTCTCGCAAACAACGAGCAGATCAAGCAGATACTTGTCGGAACGACGACGCTCCGCGGAGGTGCGGAATACGATATACACCAGATCGGCGTCAGGTTGCGCGGCGGGTACATGTACATCCCTTCCCCGTTCAGGGGTGACCCCACATCATTCGATCAGAAGTACATCACCGCGGGCCTCGGCATACTCCTCGGCGAATCCACGATGGTCGACGTCGCGTACGCGCACGGCATGTGGAACACGTTTGTCTACAGCTACACCGACCCGAACGCGGTCGTTGCCCCTCCGTCGGCTAACGAGAAACTCTCGACGAACAATTTTTTCCTGACGCTCACGCACAGGTTTTAGCAGTCATGCCCAAGAACGGCGCCTGTGGCGCCGCAGGTGCCGTGATCGTTGATGGTGCCTTCGGCGCCACCGTCGATCCCGCCGATTTCAAGCGGGGCTGACACCCCGGTTTGCAGAAGTAGACTCCATTCGATATATTGAAGTCCATCATTCGATGGACTTCTCTATTTTAAGCAGATGAGCCGGAAAACCAGGATTATCGGGGGCACGATCGGCGTTCTGCTTGTTGCGATTCTCGCAGCCTCGCTATTTCTCCTTTACCAGATCCGCAAGTCCTTTCCTGTCACGACGGGGACACTGAGTGTCCACGGACTGACCTCCGAAGTACACGTCCTGCGTGACGCATACGGTGTCCCGCAGATTGAGGCCGCGAACGAACACGACCTGATGGTCGCGACAGGGTACGTGCACGCGCAGGACCGTCTGTGGCAGATGGACCTTACGCGCCGAGCCGGGGAAGGGCGGCTCTCCGAGCTCTTCGGTCAGGCGACGCTCCCGTTCGACAGGATGCTCCGCATCGTAGGGATCAGGCGGAGTGCCGCCAGGATCATTGAACACATGGCGCCCGAATCGCTGGACCGCCTCCGCTGGTACGCCGACGGGGTGAACGCGTATATCGCATCCAACAAAGGGCGATACCCTGTGGAATTCGATCTCCTCGGCTATGAGCCCGAGCTCTGGACGCCCCTCCACAGCGTGATCGTCGGACGGCTGACCGCCTGGGAGCTGAACCTGTCGTGGTGGACCGACCTGACGTACGGGAGCATCGCGGAGCGTGTCGGGCTCGACCGCATCTTCGACATCATGCCCGAGTATCCCGCCGGCGTGCCGCCGACCGTGCCGTCGGGAGAATGGAGGGCATACGCCTCGGTCGGCCTCCCGTATCTCCGGACTGCGCAGGCGTATGCCGCTTTTTCCGGGTCCGCGTCCCTGAGCGGGGGGAGCAACGCTTGGGCGGTCGCACCCTGGCGCTCCATCACCGGTGCCGCGATTCTCGCCAACGACACTCACCTGCGGCTGGAGTCCCCATCCCGCTGGTACGAAATCCAGATGCAGATGCCCGGGTCACGTGTCCGGGGGATGTCGATGGCGGGTGTCCCGGCGGTCGTCGCGGGGCGGAACGACTCGGTTGCGTGGGGTATCACCAACGTCATGGCCGATGACGCGGATTTCTACGTCGAGCAGCTGGACTCACTGACCGGCGCACATTATCTGTACGATGGCCAGTGGTATCCTCTCACGGTGCTCGCCGAAGAAATTCCGGTGAGGGGCGATTCCGCCCGCTCGCTCGCCATACGTCTCACCCGACACGGTCCTATCGTCACGGATATTGCAACCCCTCTCCAGAAGGGGAAGTCCCCCTACGTCGCCAGCATGCGATGGACGGGGAGCGAGGTCGACGACCAGTTCCTTGCATTCACACGTATCGACAGATCGAGGAACTGGGACGAGTTCACCGCGGGTGTCCGGGAGTTCGCCGTCCCCGGTCAGAATTTCGTCTATGCGGACGTTCGCGGGAACATCGGATACTGGTGCGGTGTGCGTCTCCCCGTTCGCACAGGAAGAAACTCGCTCCTACCCCTCCCCGGCTGGGATCCATCCACGGAATGGAAGGGCTTCGTGCCGTTTGCGCGGCTCCCGCACAGATTCAATCCCCCGGGAGGATACATCGCCACCGCGAACAACAAGATCGTCGATGATTCGTATCCGTTTCACATCTCCGACCTGTGGGAACCCTCATCGCGCATCCAGCGCCTGAACGATGTTCTCGGAAAAAAGGGGGATGTCTTCTCCGTGCAGGACTTTGAACGGTTGCAGCTCGACACATACTCCTCCTACGCACGCGAGATCATTCCTTACATCGTCGAGGCATTCCGCGACAGCATCGGAACACTTCCCGGAGGGGACAGGGTCTTTGAATACCTGCGCAACTGGCACTACCGGTTCACGACGGACGATGTCGCGACCTCCATCTACCAGGAGTTCCTCGTCCGGCTGCTGCGTAACACGTTCGCCGACGAGATGGGGGACGATTTGTTCCACGACTGGGTGCTCCTCACCAATATCCCGCTCAGGGTCATGGCGAGGCTCCTCACACAGGGAACGTCCGCCTGGTTTGATGACGTGCGGACCCCGGCCGTGGAAACGCGTGATGACATCGTCCGAAAGAGCCTCCGGGAGGCCCTGGCGGATCTCCGGGCGCAGTGGGGGGCGGACCCGAAGAACTGGCGCTGGGGGAATCTTCACACCGTGTCCCTCAGGCATCCGTTCGGACTCCGGAAACCCCTTGACCGCATATTCAACGTCGGCCCCTTCCCCGCAAGCGGTGGCTCCACTGCACTGGTCAGCTTCGAGTACGATCTGAACAATCCGTTCGACGTGACCGTCGGGCCTTCGTTCCGCCAGATATTCGACATGGGGGGGGTGGGGGAATTCCGGTCCGTCCTCCCCTCCGGGGAATCAGGGCAGGTATTCGATTCTCACTACTCGGACCAGACCAGCCTCTGGCTCAACGGGGGCTACCGGACCGGCGTGTTTCGGGGGGCGGCACGCGCTGACATGGAACATCTCCTCCTGGAACCCGGTCGATGACGTCCCGTATCTCTCCCGGCCTCTCACGGCGAATCGGTGACGCCCGCACGATCGTCGCCTTCACGGGGGCGGGAGTCTCCGCCGAAAGCGGTGTCCCGACATTCCGGGGCACGGACGGGATCTGGTCGAAGCTGAAGCCTGAAGAGCTCGCCAGCATGAGCGCATTCATGAAGAACCCCGCGATGGTCTGGGAGTGGTACGACCACCGGAAGAGGATCATGAGCGGGATTGCACCCAACCCGGGTCACTATGCACTCGTCCGGATGGAGACCATCGCCCCGTCATTTGCCGTCATCACGCAGAACATCGACAACCTCCACCGCCGCGCGGGGAGCCGGACTGTCCATGAACTGCATGGGAACATCGAACGGAACTACTGCATGAAATGCGGGACGCCGTACGGGGATGATTTTGTGGTGGCCGCCTCCGGTGTTCCGCTTTGCCCGGCATGCGGCGGACTCGTTCGGCCTGATGTGGTCTGGTTCGGCGAAATGCTCCCGGAAGATGCATGGGAAGCATCCGTGCGCGCGGCCGAGGGGGCGGACCTGTTTATGTCGATAGGTACATCCGCGGTCGTCTACCCTGCGGCGTCGCTCCCGCTGGTCGCAAAACGCTCCGGCGCCTACCTGCTTGAAATCAACCCCGAACCCACGCCGCTGACGGCGCAGGCGGACGAGTTTCTTCAGGGTGCCTCCGGCATTCTCCTTCCCCTCCTTGCGGAGGTCATGGAAGAAATGCGCCGTTCCCCCCACTCCAATGGCTAAGATGACAACGAGAGGAAGTGCATGACCTCCCCACGCGGCAAGACGAAGATCATCTGCACGCTCGGACCGGCCTCCTCATCCGCCGAAACGCTGGTAGACCTGATTGCATCGGGGATGGGGATCGTGCGGCTCAATTTCTCCCACGGGACACAGGGGCAACACGACGAAGCACTGAAGAATGTGCATCGGGCCGTTGAACGGGCCGGTGTCGAGGTGTCCGTCCTGCAGGACCTTCAGGGACCGAAGATCCGCATCGGCGAGCTCAGTGTCCCGTCGATAGACCTTCGCCAGGGGGAGAAACTGGTCATCACTACCGAGCCTCTCGTCGGCGGACCCGGGAGGGTCTCCACGACGTACGAAGGCCTTTCGCATGACGTCCAGCCCGGTGTCGACATACTTCTCGACGACGGGAAGCTCCGTCTGAAAGTCCTGGAGGTCAAAGGGAAAGATGTGACGTGCGAAATACTCGTGGGCGGAAGCCTCTCCGCCCACAAGGGGATCAACCTCCCCGGCGTTGCCGTCAGCGCGCCGTCCCTCACGGAAAAAGACATACAGGACCTTGAATTCGGGCTCGAGCGCGACGTCGATTTTGTGGCCCTGTCGTTTGTCAGGACCGCCGATGATGTCCGCAATCTCCGCGCGGCAATTGCCGCCCGCCGCCCCGCCGGGCTCCGCCCCCGGATAATTGCGAAGATCGAAAAGCCCCAGGCAATTGCGAACATCGACGAGATCATCAGCGCAACCGACGGTGTCATGGTTGCACGCGGCGATCTCGGCGTCGAGCTCCCGGCCGAAGATGTCCCCATACTGCAAAAGATGATCGTCGCCCGCTGCAACGGAGCGGGGAAACCCGTCATCATTGCCACCCAGATGCTCGAATCGATGGTCAGCAGTCCCACCCCCACGCGTGCCGAGGTGAGCGACGTAGCCAACGCCGTGCTGGACGGGGGGGATGCCGTCATGCTGAGCGGCGAGACGTCGGTGGGGAAGTACCCTGTGGAGACTGTCCGCATCATGGCCAGGATCATCCGCAAGGTCGAGTCGGAAAGTCAGGGGAGGCGGCACCTGATCATGGAGTCCAGGACCACCGTCGAGAACCGGCACGACGCGCTTGGCCGCTCTGCCTGCGTGCTCGCCGATCAGATGCGCGCCGCGGCGATCGTGACGGTCACGAACTCCGGGCAGACAGCACGCGTCATCGCACGGTACAGGCCTGATCCCCCGATCATCGCGGTTACCGACAGCGCCAGGACGCTCCGCTCCCTCGGCCTTGTCTGGGGGGTTCGGGGACTGATTATCGAGAACCTCGGGGATGATTCGGACAGCGCGCTGGCGAGAGTTCAGGAGCGCCTGACGGCCTCCGGGCTCGTGAAGCGGGGGGAATACATCGTGCTCCTCGCGGGACAGCCGTTCTTCGCCCGCGGGTCGACAAACTTCATCAAAGTTGAAAAGATAGGGTGAGAGGCGGGAGCGGCTCAATCCGCCGTCAGTGTTTTGCGGCGGACTCCTGGATCTCGAACAGGCGGTCCAGCATGGAGATCTTGAGCAGGCTTGACACCTTCTTGTGCACGTGGACGAGCTTCACGGTCCCGCCGTGCTCTTTCATCTTCCGTTCCGCGATCAGCAGGGCGCTCAGGCCGCTGCTGTCGCAGAAATCCACCTCGCCGAGATCGATCACCAGGGATTGTACTTTGGGCTTGCACAGGAGAAGGAACTCCCCCTTCAGTTCCGGCGCAATCGTAGAATCGAGTTTTTTTTGCTTCAGCTTCAGTGTCGTCGAAGCGCCGTTGTGCGCAATTTCGAAGTTCATACTTCCTCTGCACTGAAAAACATCTCGAGGCAATGCACCAGACGATCGTAGGCGTGCTCTCTGCGCGAGGCGGCCTCCAGACGAACCTGGAAATTGTAGAACGAATCTGCGTACCCCCCCGAAAATCCCGTCCGCACGCGCGCGTTGCTTTCTTTACAAATATAGGCGGAAGGAACCATGAAGTCAAGGTTGAGATCCAGTGCCAGGTCATAGCTCCGCTCAGCAACGAGTGTCAGGAATGCACGCCGCGGGAGGAAGAAGACGTTCACGTCCCCGGGTCCGACGAGGAGAACCCGGCAGCGGGGGAGAACGCGTTCGACCGGAGTCCCTCCGGCCATCGCGATCACCGTGATATCGGGTTCGTAAAAGTGTTCGCGCAGGAACGTCAGCACCCGTGTCTGGGCCTCCTCGGTGTCCGGCTTCAGCGGCATGATGACGAGCACACGGTTCGATGTCGATATCGAATGGCTGAACGAGATCACCTTTTCGTGCGACGAACGGAAGTGAAACCGCGCGGCGTGCATCCCTATGGACCTGCGGAGTGATTCGAGCATGACGGCTTTACCCGATCAGCTTCGTGAATTCTTCCTCGGAGATCACCGCGATCCCGAGTTCGCGCGCCCGCGCCAGCTTTGATCCGGCATCTTCGCCCGCCAGGAGAAAGGACGTGTTCTTGCTGACCGACGAGACCACCTTCCCGCCGTTCTCCTCGATGAGGTGGCTGGCCTCCTCCCGGGTGCAGGAGGAGAGGGTGCCCGTCAGGACGAACGTCTTCCCGTTCAGCATCCCTTTCTGTGAGCGCGCGGTCCCCGTCATCGACAGCCCGGCGTCCTTCAGGCGACGTACAATCTCGCGATTGTGTTTGTCGGCGAAGAAATGGACGATGCTTTCCGCGATCTTCGGCCCCACCTGGGGAATGAGGTGCAGGTCCTCTTCGGTCGCCCGGGCGAGCGTGTCGATCGAAAAGAACGACTCCGCGAGTACTTTCGCCACACCCGTCCCCACATGCCTGATGCCGAGACCGAAGAGCACCCGGCGGAACGGCTGCTTCCTGCTCCCGGCGATGGCATCCAGGAGGTTCTGCGTACTCTTTTCCCCCCAGCGTTCCAGAGCGACGAGTGTCTTCTTCTTTCCGCCCAGCGAGTACAGGTCTGCCACGTTCGCGACGAGCTTCATGGACACGAGTGTCTCCACGGCTGCCTCGCCGAGCCCTTCGATATCCATCGCGCCCCTGTGGGCGAAATGCTCGATGCGTCCCTGGACCTGTGCGGGGCATTCCGCGTTCTCGCAGAAGTAGTTCGCCTCCCCCTCTTCCCGGTATATCCGCGAACGGCAGTCAGGACAGGACGCAGGCATCACATAGGGTACCGTCCCCCTCGGGCGGAGCGAGGGAACCGTCCCGCTCACTTTGGGGATGACATCCCCCCCTTTCTCCACGATCACGGCATCGCCGATCCGCAGGTCGAGCTCCCGTATGTAATCGATGTTGTGCAGTGTCGCGCGCGAGACGGTCGTCCCTCCCACAAACACCGGCTCCAGCTCGGCGACCGGCGTCACGGTGCCGACCCGTCCCACCTGCAGGGCGATCCCCTTCAACCGGGTCTGTGCTTGCCGTGGGGCGAACTTGAACGCGACCGCCCACCGGGGGCTCTTCGCGATCGTCCCCAGAGTCTCTTGCTGGCGGAGGCTGTCCACCTTCACGACGATGCCGTCGATATCGTACGGGAGCGATTCTCTTTTTTCCTCCCAGCGCTTCCAGAAGGCGATCACCTCATCGATGTTCCTGCACACCTTGCTGTTCGAGTTCACGGGGAAGCCGAGAGCACGGAGCGTCTCGAGGTTCGAAGAATGGCGGGTGAGTTCCTTTCCCCCCGCGAAAAGGAAATAGGCGTACATCTGGATCGGCCTTGACGCCACCACCTTCGGGTCCTGCATTTTCAGTGTCCCGGCCGTTGCATTGCGCGGGTTGATGAATACCTTTTCCCCCGCGGCGCTCCGAGCGGCGTTCATCCCCTCGAAATCCTTCCGGTGCATAAACGCTTCGCCACGGACCTCGATATTCATCATTGCCTTCTCTTTGGTCCTCAGCACCAGAGGTATCGAGCGGATCGTCCGAAGGTTGTTGGTTATGTCATCCCCCTGTGTGCCGTCGCCGCGTGTTGCACCCTGAACGAGGGCGCCGTTCCTGTATTTCAGTGCGATCGCGATTCCGTCGAACTTGAGCTCCGCCACGTAGAGTGGTTTCTGGTCCCCCAGGAGTTCCCGGACGCGCCTGTCAAAATCCCCTATTTCCTCTTCGCTGTAGGTATTTGCCAGGCTGAGCATCGGCGGGTCATGTGCCACCGTGCGGAACTCCTTTGTAGGTTCCCCCCCCACGCGCTGTGTCGGAGAATCAGGGGACCGGAGATCCGGGTACTCCGCCTCCAGGTCCTGCAGTTCCCGCATCAGGCGGTCATACTTCTCGTCGGGAATGACGGGTTCGGCGAGGACGTAATAGCGGTAATCGTGGTCGTGGAGTTCCTTCCGGAGCTGTTCGGCTCGCTGCAGAGCCTGTCGGGGAGGTGGCGGCATTGTCACTTGCCGGTCGCTGTTTGCCGTGTCAGGGAAAAGTTGCGCACAACGTTCCCCCTCCGTCCCAGGGTCCCCAGCTGTCGCTTGTCCAGCGCGAAAGACACCGCACCCGCATTTCCGAGCGTCAGCAGAAACCTGTTCCCGGCGCGCCATGACGGCTTCGCCCCGCGGTGGAATATGTATTCCCGCGCCGGGAGGCTGTCCACGGTGATTGTCATCCACACGGTGTCGCTCACCGAGGCGAAGAGCGTCAGGCTGTCCGTCGGGAGTGCCGTTGGAGGAGGAGCCGGGTGTGCCATCGCAGACTGCTCTTCCTGCTCCTTGACGACATTCTGGAACGGGATCTCGATCACCGGGGCCGTGGTCCCGGGAGAGAAGAGGTTCCATGCGAATATGGCAACGACGGCGATGACGACGACAGTTACGCCGAGCGTCGCCACGCGGGGCGTCATAAACGTGGCCGGCTCGAGTGATAATGTTGGGCGCCTCGCCGGTGGCGGGGGCTGCACCCGCTCCCTGGGACGGGCCGCTCCCTCCTCCGCCCTGCGTGTCTCGTCGAACCGGCGCAGGGTTTCTGCGCCGTCCAGGCCGATTGCTGCGGCGTATTCCCTGATGAACGCCCGGATATACGCTTCGGGGAGGATTGAAGTAGTTCCCCGTTCGATAGCCTCCAGGTGCCTGATGTTGATCAGCGTCCTGTCGGCGATGTCGGCCAGGCTCACCCTTTTCTCTTCCCGGGCGCGTTTCAGCTCCTGAAAAAAGATGTTCATGGTGTCACGGCCTCCGCGGGCGCCGGTTTGCGGTCGTCCAGTATCTGTCGAACCTTGAATGCCAGCATTTCCAGCTGGAAGGGCTTCTGCAGGAACCCGTCCACTTCGCTGGAGAAATTGGATGTCTCAACGCCTTCGCGGCCGTAGCCGGTGACGATGATGATCCGGCAGCGGGGGTTGATCGAGCGAAGGACCTCGAACGTCTGTTTCCCCCCCATCACCGGCATATTGATATCAAGGAGGATCAGATCGATCGTTGCCTGCCGGATGCGGTAGAGTTCCACGCCCGATTTTCCATCGTGCTCCACGTACACCGTGTACCCAAGTCCCGACAGCATATCCCGTGCAATCTCGCAGATACTGAGCTCGTCATCAATAATCAGAATGTTCTCCTTGCCGTGCGGGAGGCGCTGCCGCCTCTGGCGCGCTGCCAGCGGGGCATTCGCATCGGCGCGGGGGAGATAGACCGAAAAAGTGGCTCCCCGTCCCACCTCGCTCTCTAGGTTGATGAATCCTCCGTGGCTCTGGACGACCCCGTACACCACCGACAGTCCGAGGCCGGTCCCCGAGTCCTTCGTGGTGAAGAACGGTTCGAATATCCTGTTTTGTATGTTTCTTTCGATGCCGTGCCCTGTATCGCTGATCGTGATCAGCACGAACTGGCCGGGCTTGATCGACGAAAAACGATTCGTGGTGTGGGCGTCGGCCATCGTGATGGCCGTCGCGATCGTAAGCGTACCGCCGTTCGGCATTGCGTCCCGGGCGTTCAGGAACAAGTTCAGGAGGGCCTGCTGGATCTGCCCGTCGTCCCCGTTGACCGTCCCGCCCGTCTCCGTCAGGTTTGTTATCACCTCGATTTCCTTCGTCACGCTCCGCTGGAAGAGGTGGAGAGTCTCCACGATCAGCGCGTTGATATCCACAAGCTTGACGATGGTCTCCGTTTTCCGCGCAAACGTGAGGAGCTGGCGTGTCAGCGACGACCCGCGGCGGGCGGAGGATTCGATGATCTCCACGTATTTGTAGAGCTTCGATTTTTCGGTCAGCCGCCGTCTCATGATGGACGCCGAGCCGAGGACAGCGGCGAGTATGTTGTTGAAATCGTGCGCGATACCACCTGCGAGGTTGCCGATGCTGTCGATCTTCTGTGCATGGAGGAGCGCCGCCTCCATCATCTTTTGCTCGGAAATATCCCTGGCCACGATGCGGGCGTTGACCGTGGCCCCTTTCTCGTCGAAGACGAGCGACGAGTTCAGCGTCACGGGGAAAGGGATGTTGCCGCTTTTCAGCATCTGCTCTTCCACGTCCTTCAATCCGCGCCCTTCGGTGAACATCCTGTCGACCAGATCCCGGACCGCACCGCGCCGGTCCTCCACGAAGCAGTGCTCGAAGGGCTTGCCGATCATCTCCGTCCTCGGCAATCCGAGCATCGCCGCTCCCGTGGTATTGCAGCCGACAATGACCTGCCGCCTGTTGACACTCAGGTAGATATCGGGGGCATTTTCGAACAGGTCGATGTACTCCTTCTCGGACTGCTTCAGCCGCTCGAAGAGCTGTGCGTTATTCAGTGCGACGCTGATCTGGTTGCCGAAGGCCTCGGCGAGCTCAGCCTGTTTGCTCGTGAACATCCCGTAGTTCCGTCCCGCCACGATCAGTGCCCCGGCAACCGACTCCTTCACTTTCAGGGGGATTGTGGTCCAGAACTGGATTCCCATCTCCTTGAAAGCGGGGTCGATGTCCCCCAGGTTCTCCGTCAGCCGCTCGCGTTGCACGCGGGGCTGGTGGAGCCATACGGCCGGCGTGCTTGCGGAGTGCCCGTTCGCCGGGAGGAACTTCATCGTTGTCCCCTTGGAGCACTTCAGAACAAGTGCGTCCCCCTCCAGCATGTAAATCCAGCCGTAATCGGTCCCGAGAAGCTCCGTAATCTTGTCGAGGGCGGTCTGGAGAACGATATCAAGTTCCACGACGCGGTTGACGGCCTCGGCGATCGTGTTCATCGCGAGGAGCTGGCGCCTCTGCTCGTCCAGCTGCCGGCTGTATCGAAGGGAAAAATAGACATTGGTGAACCCGATCGTTCCGACGGTGAGTATGCTTATGAAGTCCATAAGCCGAGGAGTCTGGCCGGTCACCACCATGGCGCTGATGATCGTGGCCATGGAGACTATAACTGCCGTGGAGGCCACAATTTGCGCCTGCTCTACCGGGCCCAGGTTACGTATAAACAGCCGGAACGCCGCAACGGGGTTTTTCATCGGATTTTAATGTACAAAACGACCCCTAGACTTACAACGAAACCTTCCTCACGGGGGCGGGCGAATCCTTGAAAGGCCCCTCCCCAAAAAACAAAAAGTCCCGCGTTATGCGCGGGACTTTTGCTGGCAATGAGCCGATCCCCGTACAGGGACTAGATCGGAGGAAGCGGTTTCTTCGGAAGCACTGCTTCCTTGCAGGCCTTTGCAACGCGGAATTTTACTACTGTCTTTGCCGGGATCTGGATGGTCTCGCCGGTTTTCGGATTGCGTCCGAGGCGGGCCTTGCGATTGACGAGAACGAGCTTCCCGATGCCCGGGAGTGTGAAGGAGTTCTTTGCCTCCTTATAGGAGAGCGCAGCGAGCTCCTCGAAAAACGATGCAACAAACTTTTTCTTCAGATCAAACTTCTTGGCAAAGTGGGCAATCGTTGCCGTCTTTGACATTGGTTTACTCATTGAACCTCCTTACAGGTTGTGAGTGAGAATCGTGTTCATTCCACCGCTGAAATAGGCTCGATTTCATTGAGAAGATACCACAATGCCTTCAATATTCAAACAAAAAACCCAAAAGAGGCCAATAAAAACGTGCGAATATCAGTTGATTGACACGATGAGCAGAAGTAAAAGAGGGGGGAACGGCAACAAACCGTTGCAGGACAAGCAGTTACCGCTCAAAGGGCTCCATGTACTCAACGTCTCCTTCCGACGTCATAATCTCGACGGGACATCGGGGAAGAGATGAAATAAACGCCCTTCCGTAGCTCTTCCTCACGATACGAGCATCGAGTATTGTCACTATCCCCTTGTCCTCCCGAGTGCGGATCAGCCTTCCGGCCCCTTGCTTGAATTTGAGTATTGCCTCGGGGAGTGTGTACTCCATGAACGCATTCCCTCCCCGCGCCGCGATCCCCTCCAGCCTGGCTTCGATCAGAGGATGGTTGGGAAACGCAAACGGGAGGCGCGTGATGATAACATGTTCCAGGGCCTCTCCCGGAACATCAACTCCCATCCAGAAACTGTCGAGCCCGAAGAGCACGGAATGGATGTCACGCTTGAATTCTTCGAGCAACTGATGGCGCTGACCGTCGATTCCCTGCACCATCAGCGTGAGTCCACGCTTCGAAATCTCATCCGCAAGTGCCGACGCGGTGGAGCGCATCGTTGACGTGCTCGTGAAGAGCACCAGCGCTTTCCCGTGCGTCCTCTCGATGCTCCGCATAATCCAGCCGGGGAGTTCCGTGATGTATCCATCCGTCTCGGGCTCGGCGATGTCGGCTGCGATGCTGAGCGTCATCTGGCGCGCGTGGTCAAACGGGGAGTCCAGAATCAGCCCCTCGGTGTCCCCCGCCCCCACGCGGTTTTTGAAGTATTCGAGTGAACCGTTCACCGAAAGTGTAGCGCTCGTCATTATGACGGAACTCCCTTCACGGAACAGGCGCGGGCCGAGCACCTGACCGATGTCCGAGGGAGCGGCGCAGAGTGTGACGTTCTTGGTCCCTCCCGGGGGGAGTTCCACCCAGTACGTCAACTCCCGGTCGAGCTGCTCCAGAAAAGTCGCAACTCCCGTTCGGACCGACTGGACGGCTCCGCGGGCCGCGCCAAGCTCCTGCTTCCGGAACATATCATCGGCATCCTCCTCCTCCGCACGCACCGCGCCCTCGAGCGCTGCGAGATGATCTCCGAGCGCGTCGGCGACCAGGTGGGGATTCCGGATCCTGACATCATGGCGGAATCCCCCCTCGCGCCCCGATTCCGTCGCAAGGGCACGGGCCGTCCGGCCGACGAGCGCAAAGAACTCATCGGCCGCTGTTTCCGCTCTGGTGCAGAGCGAGGCATTCCTTTTTTTCCGCCGGGACAGGAGTCCCTTCTTGGTTCCCGGATGGTAGAATTTATGCAGGGCGAGTATCGCCTGCCGGTGTGAGATTTTCAGTCCCATCCCTGCTCCCGCGACCCCCTCCAGCGTATGGGCCTCATCAAAAATCACAAAATCATCGGGGAACAGGTAGTATTCTTCTCCTCCCCCGATCCCCATCAACGAAAAAAAGAGTGCATGGTTCAGTATCACTACCGGTGCTTCACGTGCCCGCTGTTTCGCGCGCTGGAAGAAACAGTGTGATCCGCATATGCCCGAGCTGCAGACCCCCTGTTCCGAGCATACCGCATCCCAGACATCCGGGCGGGGAGTAAAGTCCAATCCTTCGGCATCTCCATCCCGCGTGTGGAGCGACCATTCCCGTATACGCATCAACTGTTCCAGTCCTTCCTCATCGAACAGGGAAGGTGCAACACCGATGGTGTGCTCCATCCGGGTAGTGCAAAGGTAGTTCCTGCGCCCCTTCAATATTGCCACCGCCCCCTCCGTTCCGGTCACGGAACGAGCGATCGGAAAGTCCTTCTGGAGGAGCTGCTCCTGCAGATTTTTCGTGTGTGTGGAAATGACGGCCTTCTGTCCCGCGCGTACGGCATAGAGCACCGCGGGGACGAGGTAGCCGAGCGTCTTCCCGACGCCCGTGGGGGCTTCCACGATCAGGTGACGGCGTTCCGTCAGCGCCGAGGCGACCGCGGAGGCCATTTTCCCCTGCTGCGGGCGCAACTCAAATCCTTCGCGGCGAGCGAGCGTGCCGGACGGGGAGAATATCGAACGGACAGAATCCTTCAAGTCGGGTGTCATGGCACTGGCAATGTAACGAAACGCTCGTCCCTATTCCAGAATCTGTCTTTTCTCGGGGATTTGTCTTATCATCATGGATATGAAAAAACTCTCTTTCCTGATTACATTCATCGTTCTTCTCCATCCCCTGTGTGCGGGAGGGGCCGATTCCACGTCCGCGCCGGGTTCGTCCGGCGTGGAGATAATGGAATCGGACGGAATGAAATTCCTCAAAGGGGCGGGATACATCTTCTCCGCGCCAGTACGCTGGCATGGAAACGACTGGCTCACGTTCGGAGGGGCTGGTGTCGGGACGGCGGCTGTGAGCGGACTCGACATCGACGGACGCCTGTTCATGCGGAAGCATCAAACGGCGGGAAACAATACTCTTGCCACGGCGGCGGAACAATACGGCAACGGATTCAACATGATAGCGCTTTCGGCCGGAGGGTATATCGCGGGACTTGCTTTCGATGACCGGTGGATCAGGGAGACGTCGTTCCTAGCCGGATCGGCGATACTTATCGCCGGGAGCATTTCCACTGTCACCAAGGTCCTCGTCGGGAGGGCACGCCCGTACACGGGGCGGGGGCACCTTTCGTTCAAACCGTTCTCACTTCCTTTGGTCGACGTTGCCTCGTTCCCCTCCGGGCACACGATCGTTGCGTTCGCCTTCTCCGGCGTTCTGGCGGAAAGGATCAAAAACACCTGGGCATCGATCGGACTGTACGGTCTGGCAGCAGCGTGCGGAGTCTCCCGAATGTACACAGACGAGCACTGGGTCTCGGATGTGGTCTTCGGGGCGTTTATCTCTGTCTCCGTCAGCCACTCGCTCGTCAGGTGGTTTGAGTCCGGCGAAGACTCTTCGAGCCGGAGCGGGCTCAGGATTGTTCCCGGAGCCCAGACCCTCACACTCGTCTGGACATTCTAATGCGCCCTCAAATTCCACTCCTCTTTCTTTTTATACTTCTCCGTCCCTTCACATTTTCACAGGATCGTGACAAAGACGGGATACTCGGGGCCTGGGTGACTGCGGGGGGAGAATCAAAAGTGGAGATTTACAAGTGTGACAGCGTCACGTATTGCGGGAAGATCATCTGGCTGCGAGACCCCCTGAAGGAGGGAAAGCCCCTCACCGATGACAAAAACCCCGAAGACTCCCTGAAATCCCGCCCTGTCCTCGGGTTGCAGATCCTTCGCGGCTTCACGTATTCAGGTGAACGCCTCTGGAGCGGCGGGAAAATATACGATCCGAAGAGCGGGAACGATTACAGCGCAAAAATGACGCTTGTGGATGAGCAGAACCTTGACCTTCGGGGATTTGTGGTGATCCCCCTCTTCGGACGGACTGAAAAATGGACCCGGCCATGAGATGACGGTGGGAGGCCAATTGGTCAGCCACCGAAGTGAACGAAGCTGTTTGAATACCATGATTGTTGACGTCAATGTCTTGTGCCGTGGCGTCAATCGATGTCACTAATCAATTGTAATGCTGATCGTGAAGGGGAAGAGGGAGGACATGTGTACCCGGTCTTCCTCTTTCTCATGCTGATCCACAACCCAGGTTGCGATGAAGTAACCGATGATACCGCCGAGAAAATCATCAGATGTCCAGTGTTGATCTTGATACACCCGGGCGATAAATGTCAGTGCGGCGGGCAGGTATGCTATCCCTTTCAGCCAATCGGATCGGGCGTTTCTTGAAAGCACAGTGGATAAGACAAATGCAACAGTAGTGTGCCCGCCTGGAAGTGACTGGTAATCTTGTTTGAAAAAAAGGTTTGAGAATGGATGAAACGACCTGGAGCCTTCGTCGGTATAGGGTCTTGCCCTGCCAATTGCCATCTTGAGCAGGTACGTCGTCGCACCGGCGTAGAGCGATGCCTGGCCGATCTCATAGGCAATTTTCTTTGTTCCCGCGTCGTTTGTGAGCAATGAATGTATAGCGAAACCGCTGAAGAGCACCACGGGCGAGTATAGCTCCCCGTATATTCTGCCGAATTCGACCGGCGCACTGTTGGAATATGCATGATTTCTTAGAACTGCATCCCGAATTGGCTGGTCGGCCTGCATTACCAGAAACGTTCCGACACCCGTCAAACCAAGCTTGAGCCAGTCACTCCCATCCCATCTGGTCGGTTGCTTGATGAAACTCCAGGTCTCATCCCCGAATTGGGAGAAATTGTACTTAGGCTGCGCGAAAAGAGATGAGTGGCAAATGGTCAGGAGGAGGAGCGCTTGGAGAAAGACACGTCGCAAGGTGATTCCTTTCAGCGTTGTTGCTTAAAATTATCTATATAGTATTGCAGAAAAATCCTCTGTTCGGTTCGTACATCATGATAGTCAGGAAAATCACGCGGGTATCTGTCAGTGTAGTACACAAGGTGCTCAAATCCAAGGCTGAAACTGCCGAGAATTCTGAATGCGACGCTCGGCTTTATTATGCCGATAAAACTCTCCCCCGCAATGCCGACATACGTGTGAATCCAGTAATAATAGCCTTTGAACGTGAGGTTGACCCAACTGCCAAGGTTCAGAGTCGTCTCGAACTTCGTTTCCCCGCCGCCACCATAATTGTAATCTCTGAACTGGGAAGTATCCGGTCCCAGTTGCGTGCTGTTTCCTGCCAGTGGCACCAATCCGAGCTGGAGATCCCAGTAGAGATTGGACTTCTCACTTAAAGAGAGCTTGGAGACCACTCCGCCACCGAAAGCTATTGTGCCCAGCTCGAAAGTCTTGTTATCCCAGAAATCATAATGTTGAAATGCCCCGACCAGCATATCCAGATGTCCGTACTGGACATTTCTGCCAAACAAAATCCCCTGGCCGATGACATTGTCTACAACCTTCCTCCCCGCTCCAAAAGTCAGGTTTCCCCGAAGTATGAAATAATCAAAAAGCTTTCGCGATCGCTGTTCAAACGGATTCCCGTAATCAAGCTGAAGGCTTAACATTTCGTCTGTGGACCCTGCCCCGAATCTTCTTCCGTTATTGACAACATGTGGCCCTGCAGAGAACGTCATGTTGAGAGGTTCTTTCTGATAGATCTCTTCTGGGGTTACTCTGGTGAGTTTTCCCTGCAGGAGCCGGGCAAAAGCTCTCCCGGGATTGATAATCCCGGCAAGGAGTTCTCTGAAAACCCTTTCTGATCCGGTTGTTCGATCGTCCAGAAAATCCGAGCTGAGCCTGTAAGTAATCTCTCCAACGAACGCGCCGGTAACAGTTGTATTGATCAAATCGTTGATCGACGGCAACGTATTCTCCCCGAAATACTCCCACATGAGGCTTCCCCCGAACGCGAAGGGGATTGATTCGTAGAAGGTGTATCCGTTTGCGCGGGCCGCATTGAAATATCCGGCCCCGGAATAGGGATGAAAGAAGAAGTTCATGCCAAACCTATCCGTATCCCATTCAAAGCCTGTTTTCAAGTTATGCTGCCAGGAGTTAAACCCTATCCTGGCAAAATCCCAGTTAAAGATATACCGATCAGATGCCCATGTAACAACGTTATTCCCAACAACTCTTATTGCACACAGCCACCAGGGAGATCGTTGGTTGTACTCCGGGTTGTCGTCACGCAACATGCCGTACATATTGTAGCGTGCTGTGTCGCCCGGCGTTTTCCGTGCAGGAGCAGGGACGGGAAAGGGGGAAAGACTGAACTCTGGCTTGTATGGCCGCCGGTACTCCCCGGTGGCCCCCCCTGATATGCGTGTCCCGGCATCCTGGGCTTGAACGAGGCACGGAAGCAGGAACGACACAGCTACTATGCGTCCGAACGTCATGTTGATCCTCCGTTGTCTTCCGGTTGACCGTCCCCGGCGTGTGGCCGCATCGATCGGGATCCGACACGGACAAACACCATAGAGGAATTTAGTGAACGGAAATGCCTGATCTGTTCAACCAAAAGGATGGGAAAGGAGTTAATCCCATGATTCCGACAGTCCCGGATCCGGGGGTCTCTCCGATTGCGTCCACGATTCCCCGTTCGAATAGAACCATTCGTGAGGCAATCTGTGGTATGCAAGTATCCAATGCCGGTTTTACCTGTGTGTTGTAATAGGAGTCTTTTACCGAAACCTGCAATTTTGTGCAAGAGATTCCTGTTTCCTGCTCACCTTGCCGGGCGTGCGCCGGAAGAGTGCCGAATCTCACAGAATCAATCGAGGAATACACTTAGATTGTGAGTACTGGTTGGACTGGCTTTAGACCTGGTGTTCTCGGTGCTATCCGGGGATGGCGTGTATGAAGGGATTTATGCGAAGGACCTATTCTGCAATCCTCTTCCTGACGATCCTGTCCGGTGCAGTCTCGGCTCCGGCGTATTCACAGGACAAGGAAGGTCGGTGGGCCGTCGGATTTCAGATCGGCGGCAACCTCTGGCTGAACAGCTACAACAAGCAGACCGTCGGACCCGGCGGCGGGATCTCTCTCCGGTACTGCTTCAGCGATCTGTTCTCGGCAGGGTTTGTTACCGGTCTTGAAGGGCTGAAATCCAGGGAGGATCCTGCATTCCCTGGAACATCGCCCGACTACCTGAAGCTGAACGCGATTCCTCTCTCCCTTGTCGGTTGGGTCTCTCTCGGCCCGGGAAAGACGATTAACCCCTATTACTATTTCGGTCTCGGTGTTTTCTTATACCAGAGAGAGACCACTCAAAACGGCCAGACTCTCTTCCTTCAGGACAAAAAATACCATTCTTCCCTTCATCTTCCGGCAGGAATTGGCGTCGAAGCCCTTCTTTCGAGGAGTCTTCTCTGTACCGTCGATCTTGGTTACGGCCTGCTTGACAGCCACGTCGATCTGCCCAACGCCGGGAGGGTGACCTGGTATGCGGCTGCGAGGCTCGGTGTGACTTTTCTTTTTGGCACCAGCGCTGTTGAAGAGAAGCAGCGGAAGAGAATAGCCGCAGAGGCAGAAGTGCGCTGGGCGAAGCAGACCGCCGAAGACAATCGCACGAAGGTGCTTGCCCATGCGGAAGACCAGCTCCCCAGGGACCCGGCACCTTCTCCAACGGTTGCGGCAGACGACCCTCCCGATCCTCCCGTCATGCCTCATCCTTCGGCCAGGCGGGACGCGGGGGAGAGCACGCTTCTCCTCGAAAGAGGGAAGAGCCTCATCCTCAAAGGGGTGAACTTCGAGTTGAACAGGGCTGCTCTCACGACGGACTCCGAACCAGTTCTCTCGGCGGTCCTAAGCGCGCTTCTTGCCAGTCCGGATATCGAGGTCCTGATTGTCGGCCACACGGATCGTGCAGGGTCCCGGGATTTCAACCAGTCACTATCTTTTCACCGGGCACAGGCTGTCTTTACGTGGCTTGTGAAAAGAGGGGTTTCTGCGAAGCGGCTCATGGTGGCCGGGAAAGGCGCCGATGAGCCCATCGCCGACAACCTCACCATGCAGGGACGGGCAACAAACAGGCGGATTGAACTTCGCGTCCTAAAGTAGAGGAACGCCACCGGCCGCTCATTACCTCAGGCAAACAGATGGAGGCATCAGTGTTTCACGAGAAGCTTACTGCAGTCCTCTTGTGGTCCTGCCCGGACAGGAAGGGATTGGTCTCCCATATAGCCCGGTTCCTCTTCGAGCACGGGGGAAACATAGTCGACCTGGATGAGCATGTGAACCGCCAGGAGAGCATGTTCTTTCTCCGGGTTGCCTGGGATATGAGCGACTTCACAATCGCTCCGGACAAATTCGGCGAGAAGTTTCTACCGCTTGCGACGGAGTACAGAGCCCACTGGTCCATACGATTGGGAAATGAGAATCGACGATTGGCAATCTTCGTCTCTCAGCATGACCATTGCCTCCAGGATATTCTCTGGCGCCGGGAACTCGGAGAATTCCGCGCTGAGATATCCTTCATTGTTTCAAATCACCCCGACGCCGGAGTCCTTGCCGAACGATACCACATCCCATTCCACGTCTTTCCCATCAGCGAAGAGAACAGGGAGCAACAGGAGGCGAAGGAACTCAAGCTCCTGGGTGAGGCAAATGTCGACACAATCATACTGGCGCGCTACATGCAGATACTGTCGCCGAATTTTGTGAGCCGATTCCCGCACAGGATCGTCAATATCCATCACTCATTTCTGCCGGCATTTGCCGGGGGCAATCCATACAAACAGGCATACGACCGCGGCGTGAAGATCATCGGTGCGACAAGTCACTATGTGACGGATCTCCTCGACGAAGGGCCCATCATTGAACAGGATATCATCCGAATATCCCACAAGGATTCGCTGGACGACTTGATACGAAAGGGGAGAGACCTGGAGCGCCTCGTGCTGGCAAGGGCCTTGCGGCTGCATCTCGATGACCGAGTCCTCGTCCACGGACGGAAGACGGTGGTATTCGACTGAACACCATCGTGGCCCGGTACCGCCTCAGTGCGGGTTTGGATTACCGGAAGACCGAGAACTCATTCAAGCAAGAGCAGTTTGCGAGTCGGGACGAAATCGCCTGCCTCCTGAATATCATTTATCAGGGTTGCTACCTGCCGCCATCTCCTTCAGTCCAACAGTTGGATCGGATCACCTTGTGTCAACATACCTTCCACAAGCACGGCGCAATACACGCCGGCAAACGCATCATGTGCCTGGGCGACCATGCGTAGGATATCCGGGTTGTGTTCGCCGGTAACGGGGTCGAGGGAAATCATCTTGCAGCGTGGATCGCGTTCAAGGATCACAATCACCGCCCGAGCGCCGATGCGGAGGGTGCGACCAACGAATTTATCCTCGTCAAAGCCGCAATTCGATGCGAGGTCGACGTACACGTTCGCCCGAAAGCGTCGTTTATCGACAGGAATGGCCAGCTCCGTTTCAACCTGCCGGATGGTTTGTAGGCTGATCAGCGAAACCGGACGGCAGTCAGTCAGAGCACGGTCTGAACGCACGAGCGTAAGGTGATGTGATTCGCTGATTCCTTCGCCGAGCAATTCCACAAGGGCAGGGTCATCAATAGCAAGGATCCTTCCCGAAGGCGTGACAACATCCATGGTCATGTCGTTCTTATCGCCGTTCGCCGGCGTTACGCCGGGCGCGATGCTCATTGCTTCGGTCAGATTCGGCGGTGCCGCGGCCCGTTCGGGGTAACGAAACTGTGGACGAAAGCGTAGCATTTGTTGTTGCACAAGTGCGTTCAGATACGGGAACCCTTTGCGTGCGGCTGAACTCGTAAAAGCGAAACAACGGTCGCCGTAGACGCCGGAAAACCCCATGAACGCTTTGATCATCGGTTCGCCGCTCATGCTTTTGACGGGATAACGCCAGAGACTTTCAACCGCGCCGATAGTCATCACCTGGTCGACCCTCCCTTGGCCCACGGGTATAGCCCGATGGTTCAGAAATTCACGATACGCAAGTGCGTTCCTTGCTTCTACACCGCCATGTCACATTCGGACGATGAGAGACATCTCAACTTCAACATTCCATCCCAAATAATCAATTGCTGCACATCGCCGGCGTCCTCTCGCCGCTCAACGGCATCACCAGCGGCTTCGCCTTCGCGTATGTGATCGCCAGGGTGTACTTGACGGGCGATGCGGTGAACACGGCTGCGAACGTAGTGGCGGGTCATTGTTCGACTTCACGAACTCCAATCCTGTGGAGCGGGAGATCTCCGACAGTCTTTAGAAGGCCGCGAAGGGATACGGCGATCTGACGGCGCTTCACTCCTCACAACGCATAGGTACATATGATGCTGCATACACCTGATTGATTGTCGGGCGGAACAACGGTACCTTAGGAAAGATGATTCGGCGTTCATTGAGACAGGCCGTTGGTCCGAATGGATTGAGGGCTGTTGTGTTTTGACGAAGGCATGAGGTTTGGATTTCGAAGTGCGGAAGTCGCAAGTGCCGTCAAATACTATTTGTGTGGCTATCCGGATCGCGTGATAGACTCTGCCTTGTCGCTCTTATGAGGGGTAGTCTTGTCATCCCGTCTATCGTAGGGGCGACTCAACAATGAAAGAGGGGAGGAAACATGAAATCGATCATGCTCCTTATCTCCCTCGCCCTGGTCTCAATTCAAGCTTCGGGGCAGGGTATGTACCCGCTTCAGAAGGGTAATCTCTGGCAATATCAATCCGGTGATCTCACTTCCCCCGACCGATGGGAATCACTTATTACTGGCGACACTATCCTTCCAAACGGCAAGATTTACTCTCAATTCACTCAAACCAATTTTGGTACTCGATTCTTGAGGCAAGAAGGCTCGCGCGTCTTCGGTTACGGACAATCTGACTCATCGGAATTCGTTCTATTTGATTTTGCCGCTACGCCCGGGGACACAATCAGTCGATTTCAGAAGGGTCAACAACTAAGCAGCATTGTTCTTCAAGGTCGTGATCTACACGCGAATTATAACCGTACGGTATGGACATTTCTTCTAATTTTTGGTTCTGGGCCTGGAAGCTATGATTTCGCCGACTGGTGGATAACTGACAGTCTTGGACTAACGCATATGATCGGGGAGCCGGGTATTACTTACAACATGACTGGGGCGCGAATTAATGAAATCATCTATGGAACGGTCTTAGACGTGCAGAAACAAACTACTTCGTTTCCCGACAAGTCCAGACTTGAGCAGAACTACCCCAATCCCTTCAACCCCTCGACGACCATTCGCTACGCACTTCCCCAGCGATCGCACGTCACGTTGACCGTGTTCAATACCCTCGGGCAGCAAGTCGCCTCGCTGGTCAATGGCGATGAAGAGGCTGGATATCACGACGTGCGCTTGGACGCGAGCGGTCTCGCGAGTGGGATGTACTTCTATCACTTGACTGCCGGGGATTACGTGAAGACGAAGAAACTCGTGATTTTACGGTGATCCCCGACCCGGCTTCGCGGTGAAGACCGAGACTGTGGGAGTGCCAGGAGAGTTGTGTCGAGCAGCGGGTCCTGCGTATTGACTTCACAAGCATTGTCAGCGCCAAATGTTAAGAATAATTGCATTTCTTATGCTTCTGTCGACTATCAGCGGTAGTCATCAATTCGCTTTACTGAACCAAGTTCGCGCGTAGCAAGATTTGCGCGCTTGCATCTCGACCTGTCCCAACAGTACATGGACTTCGTTCAGGCACTGCAGAAGCTCGAACGAGAGGATCGAGATACAAAATCGTTTGTCAGCGCGTGGATGGACTCGGCCGTCAGTCGCTGCGTTGGAAGGCTCAAAAGGAGAGTAATCGCATGAGTTCAACAAGTGTCACGCACAGGTCGCTATTGTTGCTTGGGATCGGTTTCGTTGCTGGAGTGGCCATTGTCGCTGTGGATAGTTTTGCATTTGGGGGTGAAGTCAGCCCGATCGTTATCGTCGCCATGCTGATTGCAGTGACGGCCACTGCCGGGTGGATCTGGGGTTGGGGTGGATGGCGAGCTTCCGTAGTTGTGTGGTTGTGTGTCCCGTTGGCCCACCTCGTCAAACACATGTTGAGTTTGCCGGACACGCTGCAACCGAACACTTACATTTCAATCCTTATGCTGGCCGCTTTCACTTTCGCCGTTAGTACAATCGGCACTGGATGCGGTGTATTGCTACGCAGACTTACGATTTCAGGAAAGGCAAGTCCGTAAACCGGTTAACCCCTCCACAAAGAACAGAGTCAGGCAGAAAGAACTCTCCCGTTGCATAGCAAGTTGAGGCTTCGCTTCACAGTGGGTGGGTTCACGACCTCCCGCCCCCTCCCGGGACAATGGACGCGGGTGCTCGGTTAGAATTTCAGGGAGCCTCTTTCTCCATGTTAGTGGAGCAGGAGGCTTCTCCGTTCTCCGACGATAACAGGCGAATGAATTCTCAGCACTAAACGATCACCAAACGGTCAAAAAGAATCGCACATGGATCACCAATCGATCAGAAACCGGTCAAAAAGAATCGCACATCGATGACTAACCGGTCAAAAAGAGTCGCAAAACAGTCGCCAAGTGATCATGAAAAGTTACAGTAGCTAAGTCGCGACAGCGCAAGCAATTGAGCGGTGCGTCATTGTGATAAGTGACGACAAATGGCGTGCCCGACGCGTGCCGAGACCGCAAACCGTCACTTCGATCGTAGTTTGAACTGAATTCTGACGCGGAGATCGAAGAAAGTCATTGCAAATGGAGTGGTTGATGCGAGTTGAGAGCACCAATTGGATTAATTGTCATCGTTTCCTCCTGCAAATGGAGACAGAGTCCTCGGGAATGAGTGAGATTGAGTGGGGGAGTGCGCCTGAGTGTCGCGAATGAAAGATGAGCGCAAAGTGGAGAAGAACACTGGCCCTGTTGAACGACCCGAGGAATCGGGAGAGGATGTTGCAGGCGATGTACAAGGAAAATATGGACGACGTTTGACCAATCGAGTGATCTGAATTCGACTTCTCATGAAAGGAGAAAGAAACATGAGGAAGACAATGCCGATAATGTTTGTATCGATAATTGCTTTCGTTACAGTTGCGACATCACAGCCAGGACTCGACAAGGAGCGAAGAATTCGTTATGAAGCTCTTCGCGATTCCGCCCGCACCGTGCAACTTAAACGTCAGCGCATTGATAGCGTGAAATGGGCTCATTTGAGACAAGTCGACCCTTCTCTTGACTCGACGGATTCCTTTGACCTGCGGACGATGGCGGTATTCGCGGAGATCGTCGCAAAAGGCTTGGTAGTGGCAAATCCCGTGACGTTCGAATACCCGATTGTCACCAGTTCCGGTCGCAGTACAATGTGGGGAACCTCTGCAGTTAATGTGAGAATAGAAAAGGTATACAAGTGTCAACCCGTGGATTCTGATGTACCTCCTGCATTCCACCCCGGAGATGTCATCAGAGCGTTGGACTTCCAATACACGTCGGGTGTAACGGCTCGCCGTGCAAAGCGGGGAGGCGATGAAAGAATCTATGCCGGAGACAGCGTTTATCTTTTTCTCACCCGACATCAGCTTCGGTTAAAAAACCCTACGAGTGATGATTATCGCACATTGGAAATAATCCCTGTGATTGATGGTCAAGTATCATACTTCAAGAAGTATAGGGCATGGACAACAACGACCACGACCGAACTTGAGAACGACATTCATTCAGTCACGAATGTGATTGAAGGGGGCAGACGTGAGAATTAGTCAATTCAAACTCGTTCTGTTCCTTCTCGTCCTTGCGCTTGCTGGTGCTGCAAACGCGCAATACCATCAATGCACATTCTTCGCAAATAATGTTTGGCCGGGAGGAACGATATACTTTAGCATAAACGAGTCGAATCTCCAGTCAAGTTACGCGGATGCGATCCGGGCCGCAGCTACAGCGTGGAACAACCTGGGCTACGGGTTCAAATTGGTAGAGAATTCCAACAGTCCTAATGAGATTTCGGAGGCCAACCTTGGCACCGGGTCACCTATAGTGGCTGCCCAAACAGACCATTCGCATAATTCGATTCTGTGTCGCTCGGAGCTAAGTACCGTCACTTCTCGCACTACTCCAATCAACACAGATATTGCATTTTTTGTCGGTGATGACCCTACGCTAACGGAATCCTACGATTCACAACATGCCCGGTGAACTCTCATCGGGCCATTTGTTTCACCCCCCCGGAACAATGGCGCGGGTGCGAGTTGAGATGAACGCTCTCGAAGCATGAGTCCCGCACTGAGCCTCGTCGGTCACCTCCTGGAGGAAACGATCCATCTCCCCATGGGTCATTCGACCTAAAGGGGCGGGCTGATCGCGAAGAAGGTTTAGGCACATAGGTCATGATAAGCACGACTCCAACTTAGCGGCGGTTCTCTAAGCCGTCAAACAGACTTGCGAATGCCGTTTCAGTTAGCTCCAATGGGTTTGACTTCCGGTGTCTTTGGCGATTTCGGACCATAGCTTGACCGGCTCCATCTGGACAGCACGACGTTCCAGGCCATTTAGGCGTATCGGCTTGAAGCTCGTGGTGTTCCTCGAACTCCCTGAGAGCTTTAAGGGCCTCTGATTTGAGCTTTGCGCCAGTCGAACGCCAGCGACGATCGCCGTCCCGGTCGATCAGGATGTAGTAGACGCCGTTACTGCGTTTGAAGAGGTAGAACCGTGGGCTAACAGACATTGCGTCACCTTTTCGGTTAGCAATTCCGTTAGCAGTGTGGAGGGAATCGTCGAATCTCGTCGGAGCGAGGGGATTTGAACCCCTGACCCCCTGAACCCCATTCAGGTGCGCTACCGGGCTGCGCTACGCTCCGTTACACCGGTACTGCCGTAATTCAATCTCTACGCCAGCTTCTTCAGTAGCTCCTGCAGGAACTCCTTCGTCTCGCCCAGGTCAGCACGAAGCAGTTCGTCCTTGATCTTCGTCCTGGATTTCGGCACGTCGATAAGCTCCATCTGCTCTCCCGTATCGGCCTCGGGCGTGTAGGTCTTCAGGACCTGCTTGGCCCCTTCGATCGTGTATCGTTCATCGCGGAGGAGCTTCTTGATGTACAGGATCAGCTTGATTTCGCGGTTTGTGTATATCCGGTTGCCGGCCCTGTTCTTGGCAGGCTTCAGCTGCTCGAACTCCGACTCCCAGTACCGCAATACGTATTGCTCGAGGTCAGTGATCTTTGCGACCTCGCTGATCGAATAATACAGTTTTTTGATCCCGAGGGATTTCATCAACGATCGCGAAGTGTGCGAAAAACGTTCTTCCATCCCCACAATACGCAAATCCTGCCCGACAATCAACCGTGTCCCCGGAAGATCCCCCGGCCACCGTCAGTGCCGGGAATTCCTTCTGCCGTTAACGGACCCTGGATTTCGAGAGGCGGAGATCAATTTCCTTGATTTTCCTCAATTCATCGCGTGCAAGCTGCAGTTGGAGTTCAAGCTCCTGCATCCTGCGTGAATCGGCGTTCAACGATGCCGAATGTCTTTTTGTCAGGACAGTGAGGCTGTCGGCGGCGGTGTAGATTTGTGCAATTTGAGCGTGAAGCAGCAGTATGCGGTGGAGGAACTCGACCGTGACCCGGACATTTTCCCTTTCCGGCTTCTTCAGCGGGAGAGAAAGATACGCGATGTACCACCTGTAGGCAGCGCTGTCATTCCGCGCGGAATAGGGGCTGATGGAATACATGAGCGCGGCCCTCCGGACGGCCGACGGATAGTAACTCGACTCGGGGAACTGCTCGGCCACCGTCGTATACTGCCTTGCAGCCCCCTGGAACAGTCCCTCCCGCTCCAGGCTGTCCGCGAGTTGCATCCGGTACGCCGGTTCGCTATCGGAACCCCTTCCTTCCGGAAAAAGTCCGCAACCTGACGATAGCAATCCGGCCGCGACGAGGATCCAAAAGCATTGGCTCATTCTCATGGGGCTCCTGTCTTTCCGGGGAGGTGAGCGGGAAACTCGACAGTGAAAGTCGAGCCCACGCCCACAGTACTGTTCGCATAGACTCTCCCACCCTGCCCCTCGACAAGCGCCTTCACAAACGCAAGCCCGATACCTGTTCCCCTTTTTCCTCCCTTCACCGCGGTATTGGTCCTGTAGAACTTCGTGAATATTTTCGGAAGATCTTCCTTCGGGATACCAGGCCCGGTGTCCCGTACACCGACCTGCCCACCGAAGGAACACGGGCCCACCCACACCTCGATCTTTCCTCCGTTCTCGGTGTACTTCAGCGCGTTGTTGATCAGGTTCCCGAATATCTCTGTGCTTCGGTCCCGGTCGATGAACACCGGGGGGATGGCTGATGCAACGAACGAAAGCGCGATCTCCTTCCGTGCTGCGAGCACTGCAGCGTCGTCGACAATCGGCTTGATCATCGACGCCAGATCGACCGGATTCAAATTGTACTGCATCATCCCTGCTTCGACCTTTGAAAGATCCAGGAACTGGTTGCTGAAGTGTGCGATCTTCTGGACGTTTTCCCGTATTCCGTGGAGCAGTTTCCGTTGCGGCTCGCTCACCGGGTTCTCGGCCTTCTCTGTAAGCAGGTAGTGCGCTGAAAGGATCGATTGGAGGGGCATCCTGATCTCATGGGAGATGTGCTGCATCATCTCGGCGCGGAACCGGTTCACCTGGTCCAGGGTCGCGCTCATGGAGTTGAATGCCCTCGCCAGGTCGGCGATTTCATCGCGCGAGGGGATCTGTATCCGTGTGAAGGATCCCCCTGCGATTTCCCGCGTCCCGGCGACGAGCGTCCCGATCGGGCGCGTGATAGTGCGCGTGATGATCAGCGCTGCGGCGATGGCAGCCAGAAGCGCTCCGACGGCGATAAACAGGGCCACCTTCAACGACCGCTCGGTGGCACGGTCGATGCTCTGTATGGAGGCATCCACTGCGTGCTGTCGGCGGAAAATCAGATCGTCGAGCGACTTGCGCACCTTGTCCATTGCATCGGCCCGCTGGTTCACGACGGAAGGTCGGAGGTCGGCACCAAGGACCGAGGTGAAGTGCGAGTCATGAATCTGGCCGGCCTGGTCGAGCGTCTGCCTCTCGTGGGTGTCGGTGAGCATCCCGGCCAGTGAATCGAGATACTTGACGAAGAGCTTGTTGTTCTCCAGGAAAACGTTCCGGTAGACCGTATCCCGCGCCATGAAATACCTGTCGGCATAGCGCTCCTCCTCGTACAGGATCGTGCGCATCTCCTTCTCGAGGTCGATTGCCTGCACATCGACGGTCAGGGCGGTGCGGGACGTGCCGGTAACCCTGTGAAGCTCGAGGAGAACGTAGGCGGTGGCGACGAGCATGAAGAATATGACAATGCTGAATCCGATCATCAGCTTCCTGTAGATCGTGAGCTTCACCCGGCCTCCTCCTGGATCAGCACCATCGCTACGACGTGGCTGTCGGAGTGCGAAAGAGAGAGCATGATGCTCGCGCCGGCGAGCCGTTCACACAGTGTTCCGTGCAGGGAAAAGCGCGGCTGACCCGAGGGCTCGTTCATCACCTCGACGTCCTTCCAGCGGAACTCCCCCGCCCAGCCCGTGGAAAGTGCCTTGCTCAGCGCCTCTTTTGCGGCGAAGCGGGCAGCGTAGTGCTGGAAGCGGTGAGCCTTTCCGTTGCAATACGAGATTTCGCGAGGGGTGTAGACTTTTTCGAGGAAGCGATCTCCCATCCTCTCGATGCTCCGCCTGATCCTGTCGATCTCGATGATGTCGACGCCGATCCCTTTAACCATGTCAGGTCCCGCCGCGTTTTGCGTTCTCGCGATCGATGACGTCCAGGAGCTCCGAAACGTCATTCAGATTGTAATCGGCATTCGATTCCACGGTCCCGAATGTATCCCCGTAGCGGGCGAACGCTGTGGTGATGCCGAGGTTCGCCGCGCCGACAACATCCCGTTCTGCCCAGTCGCCGACCATCACCGCCTCGTGCGGCTCAACCTGGAGGAGATCCAGCGCGCGGCGGAACGGTGCCGGGCTCGGCTTCCGCTCCCCGGTGTCCTCGAATGTGACGACATGGTCGATCAGTTGATGAAAGTTCAGGTAACAGAGCCGTAGCCATGCCTCGCGCCCGGGAGCATCGGATACAACCGCGAGCTTCAGGCCGCGCTTGAGCAACGCGACAAGCGTCAGGTTGACATGTGGATAGGGAACGAGAGCGGCCTCCCTGGCCCTCCTGTAGGCGATGACCCCCGCCGAGAGTATTTTGTAGTCGACCTTCTGGAAAACGTCGTACAGGAGCTGATCGAATACGTTCTGAAACTCGATCCCCTTCTCCTTGTAGATCGCGTCAATGCGCGCCAGTGCCTCCGCGGGCGTCAGGCGCAGGCCGGCATCGATCATGGAATTGATCGCTGCGCCCACCGCGAGCCGCTTCATGCTCATGAAATCGACAAGCGTATTGTCGAGGTCGAATATGACTGCTTTGATCATGATCCGGAGTCCGATTGTTCAGTGCGCACTGCGGGACGCCTTGGCAATCTCGTCTTCGATATACTCCCGCACGGCCGGCTTGAGGTACATATCTTCGAGCCCGATTTCGTGCATCGCCATCGCGAGGACTGAAGCTTTTTTTGCAGGGAAGAGCCTGCGGTTGACAAGGAGGATTTTCTGTTCCCTGAGGATACAGTATCCCCCTTCGAAATCCCCCCGTTCATAGCGTATCGTCACGCCGAGCTGGGTGGCCACATCCTGAAGCTCCTGTATCAGCATTTCATGCTTCATCTGTCGGGAGCGACGTTTTTGTGAAGGGCCGGAACACCGCGAGTGCGATGATTGTATAGTAACAGAGGAGGGCGATCACGGGAGCCCCTGCGAGGGCACCCACCCGGGCCATAAAGAGCTCCCGGAAGACATCGTTCCCTTCCGTTGTAAAGAACTCCTTGTATGCCATCTTTCCGTCGAGGTACAGGGTGAACGCTTCGACAGGGACGAAGGTATAGAAGAGTATTGCGCTCATCATGAGCCATCCGTTCTCTTTCAGGCGGAATGGCGAAGTGAGGAGAAAAACCGTGCCGCTGATCAAAACGGTGGCATAACTGATGATGATGACGACAAAGGCGAACGAGAGGAGCCTGAATATCTCCCGCTCCGCTTCGGGATCCATGTAACCTTCGAACTCGAGCGTCCCGGTCCTGAGCATGTCGTTGCCGATCATGGCGCGGATATTGACTGCGCCAAGCCAAAAGATGGAGGCCACGGCAAGAATGAACAGAGAGATCCTCCACACCGATGCTGCTGTCCGGCTCATGTCCGTGCCTTCCGTTCCCGATTGGTGTCGATCAGCCAGTTCTTGTACCAGCCGAGGTCGTGGCAGAGCGAGAGTAGGTTTTCGAGCCCTTCCTGTGTCATTGCAAGATACACGGTCGTGAACTGTTCCCGGACGCTCTCAGGGGTCCCCGCGAGAAGTGATCTCAGGAGCCCCCTGGTTCTTGCCACCGCCTCCGAAAATTCGATTGCGAGCCGGTCGTACCCATCCCCCTCCCGGCCGATTCGCGTCATGATGCCGTATGTCCGGTGGAGGAATTTTGAAAAGAAAGCGACCTCGTCAAGAAGATCCCGTCCTGCCTGAAGTCTCCCGGATTCAAGGAGAATGCCCAGGTCAGAGCGACGTGCAATGGTCCCGCCGGAAAATGTGTCAAGCTCGGAAAGCAGGGAAGCGGTAGCAGCGCTGAGCTCCATTTATGCAATATAGAAAAACGGTGAGGGAGATTCAATCCTTGGAATTGCATCGTAGAGCGCCGGTGAGTATATTCTCCTTGTTCCGCCCCTCCACGGGACCCGCCCCCACCAGATCATGGAACGAACTCATGAATCGCCTCTTTCTGATATCTCTTGTTCTGGCGGGCGTATTGCTTGCCATCCCCGCTCTCTCTCTCCCCCGGTTTGCCAGCCGCACCGGGTTAAAGTGCCAGTCCTGCCACGTCGACCCCTCCGGTGGAGAGATGCGACAGACGTTCGGGGTCCAGTACGGCAGGGACCAACTCCCTGTCCCCGCGTGGGCGAAGAATTCGGACCTGACCGACTTTTCCAACGTCATCACCAACATACTCGGTGTTGGCGCGGATTTCCGGACCATCTACTACAACAGGCAGCTTCCCGACTCGACGCGGAGAGACGGGCTGTTCCAGATGCAGGGAGATCTTTACGTCAACCTCCGCGTTGCGCAGAAGGTCTTCCTTTATCTCAATCTGAACAAAGGAGTCTCCTCGGGGTTCGACGCTTTTGCCTTGATGAACGTCCTTCCCGCCTCAGGGCACCTGAAAATCGGGAGATTCATCCCTGACTACGGGACAAATCTGGACGATCACACCGCGTATGTGCGTCAGTACACGAAGCTCAGCCCCGAGTTCGACGTTGTCGAGCGAACAGGCGCGGAGGCCGCTGTTTCTCCGGGAGCATTCACGGTTCTGGGGGGAATATACAATGCTGACGAGGGAGGGGGGATCCCAAGCACGAATAACAAAGCGCTCCTCGGGAAGGGAGAAGGCATGTTCAAGCTTTCCGATAGGGTGTCTCTCGGCCTGGGGGGGAACGTGTTCAGTGCGAAATCCGGCATCCCGGGAGTGAGTACCACATACTACGGCGGTTTCGGCTCGTTCAGTGTGGGAGACTTCACGCTGCTCGGTGAAGCTGACTGGATAAGGTCATCGCCGGCGGGCGTGACCACGACCGGCCTCGCGACATACACTGAAGCAGACTTTATGGTGACTCAGGGAGTGGATATCAAGCTCGCCTATGACTTCTACGACCAGGACATCCACTACAAGACCGGCTCGAAATCCCGATATAGCATCGGCGTGGAGTTCTTTCCGGTGAGCGGTGTGGAAATTCGGCCCGTCTACCGCTTTTTAAGACAGCAGAACCCCAACATCGGGACGATGGACGAATTCGATCTGATGCTGCATCTGTACCTGTAGGAAAACTCAACAACAAACAAGAAAGGTATCCATCCATGCGTTTGACCGGAGCCGTTGTGACGTTGATGGCGTTGGGATTCGTAGTTGCCCCAGCGCAGGAAAAGAGTACCGGGAGTGTCTCATTCAAGGATGATCTGTTTCCGGTCATCAGCAAGCATTGCCTCCCCTGCCATGCGGAGGATAATTTCAATCCGAGCGAACTCTCGCTCGATTCATATGAACTGATGATGCAGGGGGGTAAGAACGGCGCGCTCGTCGTCCCAGGAAAAGCGAAAGAGAGCCTCCTTACGAAGAAACTGGGGGAGACACCGCCGTTCGGAGATCGGATGCCGTTGAACAAGAAACAGGTGATCAGTGAAGGCAAGGCGAAGTACTTGAGCGAGGCCGAATTGAAGATCATCACAGAGTGGATAAACCAGGGAGCAAAAAACAACTGATGTAAACCCGGGATGTAGCTTTCCTCTTGAGGGATAACCTGGAATCAGAAGCGCCCCGAACCGGCCGGTTTGGGGCGCTGTCGTATTGTCCCCCCCCTCTCTTGGTGACATCGAGAATTGCCATTATGAGCTCTTTTCAGGCAGATCAATCCCGTATCTCGTGTTTGATTCTCAGCAGGAATCTCCCGATATTTGTTTACATAATCTGTTACTTCTTCATATATGCTTGAAGAGAAATCTCGAATTGAACTAAGCAAATACTTCCGGGCCGAGTGGTTTTCACAGAGCGCCCTGATCAAGGTCCTCATCGCTGTCTCACTGACCGCGGCGCTTGCGCTGCTGTTTCCGAGGGGAGAGTCGATCGACCTTGACTACAAGGTCGGGACAGTCTGGGCGAGGAAGGACCTGATCGCTCCCTTCTCGTTTCCGATATTCCGCGACGAGCGTGAATATGCGCACGACGTGGGAGAGGCAAAGAAAGACGTTTACGATGTGTTCGAGAGGGACTCGTCGGCGACCGAGGCACAGCCCGCCGCGCTCGATGCGTTCTTCGCCCGGTTACAAGACGCGATCGAACTACGCGCACAGATTCACCGTGGAATGCACAAGCACTCCGCGGCTGACTCAGCCCGGTTCAACGACCTGGCCTCCTCGCTTGACATTCCTTTTTCGGACACCGATTGGGACGTTCTCTCGGCGCTTGCCTCCTCCGGGAGGCTGAAGGAGATGCGCGCTGTCATGGGAGAGATGGCAAGAAAATACATGCGCATGGGGGTCCTCGACAGGCCGAAGGCTTCGATTGCGCGCGGTGATATCGCCCTGCGCCGGGGGACAAAGGAGGAGATCCTGCCGGTTGCCCGGCTCGTGGATGAAAACGATCTCCACTCGCTCCTCGAGGGTGAACTGATTGCAAAGTACGGGAATGACAACGATGCGGTCAGCGTGGCCTACAAGATCGGCGTCATGCACATCCGCCCGAATGTCAGGTTCAACGCGGCTTCCACGAATCAGTCCCTTGCCGCGGCGGCCGACCAGGTCCCGCGGACGCTCGGTTACGTACAGGAAAACGAGCGTGTAGTAAGCAAGCACGAGCGGGTTACGCAGGATACCAGGCTCAAGCTGGAATCCCTCCGCCGGGCCCGTGCGGAAAGGGAACCGGGGTCCGATAACCCGCTGCAGATGATCGGCACATTGATTCATGTTTCCATCATCGTCATGCTCTACGGACTGTACCTTGGCCTCTTCCGCAAGGGGATCGTCCGCAGCAACCGTAAGCTCGCCCTGATCGCCATTCTATTCCTCCTCGAAGGAGTATTCGCATACCTCACCCGGGAGATCGACGTCAATGCCCCGATAGAGTACCTGATACTCGTCCCCGTGGCCTCGATGCTTCTCACGATCATATTCGACTCTCGCGTTGGTTTCTACGGAACGGTGCTCATCTCCATGATCGTGGCCGGTATCCGCGGGAACGATTACTCGGTTGCTCTTGCGTCCCTCGTTGCGGGGGCGCTTGCGGTCTACACTGTGCGGGACGTGAAAAACAGGACGCAGATCTTCCGCTCGCTCGGGTTCATATTCCTGGGGTATGCACTGGCGATAATCGCGCTGGGACTCGAGCGCTTCGAGTCTCTTGCCGTTGTCTCCGAACAACTTGCCTATGGTCTGATCAACGCAGCCATCTCCCCCGTCCTGACATACGGACTCCTGATTTTCCTCGAGAAATCGTTCCGCGTTACCACCGACCTTACGCTGATGGAACTGGTGCATTTCAACCACCCCCTGCTGCGTCAACTTGCGGAACAGGCCCCGGGGACGTACCACCACAGCATGACGCTGGCGAGCCTGGCGGAGACCGCCGCCTCCGCCGTGGGTGCCAACGAGATCCTCTGCCGGGTGGGCGCATATTTTCATGACATCGGGAAAGTGGTGAAACCGACCTATTTCGTGGAAAACCAGAAGGGGAGCCGGAACCGTCACGACAAGCTTGCTCCCCGCATGAGCTCACTCATCATTGCCGCGCATGTCAAGGACGGCATGGCGCTCGCCCGGGAACACCGCCTGCCTGAGGAAGTGATCGAGTTCATCCCCATGCACCACGGCACGACGCGGATGGACTATTTCTACACCAAAGCGATGGACCTGGCGCGCAACGACCCCGATGAAACCAAGATCGATGAAATCAAGGAGCAGGACTATCGGTATCCGGGTCCGAAGCCGCGTACAAAGGAAACCGGGATCCTGATGCTTGCCGACGCGGTCGAGGCCGCTGTCCGCACTATTGAAGATCCCACGCCACAGAGGCTCGAACAGACTATCGAGGAACTCATCAGGAAGCGGTTTGAGGAAGGGGAACTCGATGAATGCCCCCTGACCGTGAAGGACCTGACGAAGATCCGTTCAGCGTTCCTCGGCGTCCTGATAGGGATTTATCACACCCGCGTCAAGTATCCGGAAACCCCGCGCAGGAAGACAACACGGCGTCCCGGAGGCACAGAACCCCCGAGTGACAGGCTCGGATCGGCTCTCAAGGAGGTCGACAGGCAATGAACCGGTACTGGGAGGACTACCTCCATTTCCTTGCGCTCGAAAAGAATGCCTCGCGCAATACCATTGCTTCGTATCGTCTCGACATCGGCCGGTATCTCCGATTTCTGGAGCGCCAGGAGATCAAACAGCCGGACGACATCACCGAGGGGCATGCCGCGGAATTCCTCGGGACGCTCCGGACTGCCGGACTTTCTCCCCGGTCGGTCACCCGATGTATCTCGTCGCTTAACGGGTTCCACAAGTTCCTGGTGGGGGAGGGGATAGCCCTCAAGAACCCGATGGAAGGGATCGACGTCCCAAGGCTCGAGCGATCCCTCCCGGATGTCCTTAGCCAGGCCGAAGTCGAGGCGATACTCAATCAGTTCGACGGGGAACTTGAGCATGCCCCGGAGAGGAAGAAGCGGTTGTTGCTGCGCGACCGTGCAATACTGGAGGTGCTCTACGCGACGGGAATGCGGGTCTCCGAACTGATCATACTGAAACAGAGGGACCTTCTTGAATCCGAAGAAACGGTTCGCGTATTCGGTAAGGGGTCCAGGGAGCGGCTGGTGCCGATCGGCAAGTCCGCCCTCCGCTGGATCGAACGGTACAGGAACGGCTGCCGCAAAGAACTGGAGAAAAAAGGCGAAGGGCAGGATGCTCTTTTTCTCAACGCGCGCGGCAGGCCCATGACGCGCATGGCGATCTGGAAGATCGTTCAGGCGTATACGAAGAAGGCGGGAATCGCCAAGGAAGTGCACCCCCACACGTTCCGCCACTCATTTGCGACGCACCTGCTTGAAGGGGGCGCAGATCTTCGTGCGGTGCAGGAGATGCTCGGCCACTCGGACATCTCCACAACCCAGATCTATACGCATATCGACAGGGAATATCTGAAGGAAGTTCACCGGACGTACCATCCCCGCGGCTGAGACACTATGGAGAGAAGGGAAGAGACTGCCATGCATGCACCGGTCGCCGGAGCTGCGCCGATGCGCGTGGAAGATCTCAGGCGTGAAATCGTCGGGATCGAAACGCGGGTGCCGCTTCTTGACGGTACCGAACGTCCGTACGTTTTTCTGGACAACGCTGCAAGCACCCCCGCGTTGCGGGGCGTGCTTCGCGCCATCGAAGAATTCCTCCCATGGTACTCCGGGGTCCACCGGGGGACGGGCTTCAAATCAGTTCTGACCACCGGTGTGTTCGATGCGGCGCACGATACGGTCGGGAAATTTGCCGGAGCCGATCCGGCCCGGAACACGGTGGTGTTTACGAAGAACACGACAGAATGCGTCAATAAACTGTCCAACCGGTTCCGCTTCCGGCCGGATGACGTCGTCATTACCACAACAATGGAGCATCATTCCAACGACCTCCCCTGGCGAAAGAATGCCCGCGTGATCCACATCGGCATAACATCCGACGGCCGTCCGGACCTCGCCGCCATGAAGGGGGCGATTGCCCGCGAGAAGGGAAGAGTCCGGCTCGTCGCCGTGAGCGGTGCTTCCAATATCACCGGGCTTTGCTCGCCGGTCCGTGACATTGCAGCCTGGGCACACGGAGCCGGAGCGAAGATTTTTGTCGATGCGGCGCAACTTGCCCCCCACAGGCCGATCGACATGCTCCCTGATGACGATCCGGGGCACATCGATTTTCTGGCCCTTTCCGCACACAAGATGTATGCGCCGTTCGGCACGGGTGCCCTCGTCGGGGCGAAAGAGTTCTTCGAGGAAGGGGATCCGGACCAGGTCGGTGGGGGAGTCGTGGATATCGTGACGCTCGATCGCGCCGTCTGGAACCGCCCGCCCCACAAGGAGGAAGCCGGAAGCCCGAACGTCATCGGCGGGGTGGCGCTGGCGGCGGCGGTTCGCGTGCTTAGCTCAGTCGGCATGGACGCGATCGCCGCACACGAGCAGGAGCTCCTCGCATACGGGTACGCGAAATTGAAGAAGATAAACAGGATCGTACTGTACGGACCGACCGATCACCTGGAGGAAAAGGTCGGGGTCATGGCGTTCAACATCGAGGGGATGCACCACTCTCTCGTCGCGGCCATACTCAGCGTCGAAGGGGGAATCGGCGTGCGGGATGGCTGTTTCTGCGCCCATCCGTATGTCAAAGAACTCTTGCACGTGGGTGCGGAGGAGGACCGGGTCTTCACGGCGGAAGTGCTTTCCGGCAACAAGTCGCACATGCCGGGGATGGTCCGCGCAAGCCTCGGCTGCTACAACACGCGGGAGGACATCGACGCGCTGGCGGAAATGCTGGAGCGTGTCGTGAAGGGGGCCTACAGAGGCACATACGATCAGGATCCGGCCACGGGCGCCTTTCACGCCCGGGGGTATGACGTCGATTTCGCCCGCTACTGTTCCCTCGCCTCTCAGCCCACCCCCGGGCGGGTTCACTCGGAGGCTTCATGATCGAGCAGCTGCCGGTGATACCGATACTTCTCTTTTCCGTGATCATCCACGAGGTCGCGCACGGGCGGATGGCGCTGAAGCTCGGAGACCCCACGGCAAGGGATCTGGGAAGGCTGACGCTCAACCCTATTCCCCATATCGACCTCATCGGGTCGGTGATTGTCCCGCTCGTGTCGCTCGCGGCGACGGGGCACGTCTTCATCGCCTGGGCGAAACCCGTTCCCGTGAACCCGATGAATTTTCGCAACCCCCGGCGCGACAGCGTCCTCGTCTCCGCGGTGGGACCGGTTTCCAATTTTCTCCTTGCGCTTGTATGCGCCTTCGCGGTAATCGCCACGGCAATGGCGCGCGCGGCATTTATGGACTCCGCCCCCGGACTCCCGGCCCAGGTCATACAGTTTCTTCTGACGATGTTCTATGGAGGGATGTATATCAACGTCGTTCTCGCGGTGTTCAACCTGATACCGCTTCCTCCTCTTGACGGTTCACACATACTCGCTGCGATGCTTCCTCCCCGGGCAGCAGTGGCCTACATGCGTATCGGGTTCTTCGGGGTTCTCGTTGTGCTCTTCGCGATGAGGATGCCGTTCGTGGGCAACGCGTTCAGGGACGTGATCGACGGCGCCTTCACCCCCTACCGGGCGTTCGTCGACTTGTTTCTCAGGTAGGCGAGCAGGTCCGCCGCTGACGGCGGTGAGGTGATAAGACTCTCACAATGGCCGGCTACTGATGCAGGAATTCTCGTACAGGAACACGACACTGACGGCGGAGTCAGTCCCACTGCGCGCTGTCGCGGAAGAATTCGGCACCCCGCTCTATGTGTACAGCAAACGCTCGGTCCTCGATCACTGCCGCAACATCGAGAGTGCCTTCGAGGGGCACCCGCACATGTCGTTTTACGCCGTCAAGGCGAACGCCAACAGGACGCTCCTTCGCCTGATCGGTGAGGAAGGGTTCGGAGCGGATGTCGGTTCCGTCGGAGAACTCCACGTCGCGCTTGCGGCGGGGATTCATGCGGCCAAGATCACGTTCAGCGGGGTCGGGAAACGGGAGGACGAAATGACGGCCGCTCTCAGGGCGGGCATCCATGCGTTCAACGTCGAATCGACGGAGGAGATCGAAGTTCTCAACGGGATCGCGGGGCGCGAGAAGAAGAAGGCGCGCATACTTCTCCGCGTCAATCTGGATATCGACGCCGGGGGGCACGTCTATGTCTCCACCAGCCTGAAACAGAACAAGTTCGGCATCCCGGCCAGGCAGTCCGCCGAAGTTCTCCGCTGGGCCAAGGGATTGCCGCACATCGAGGTGCGCGGAATACACAGCCATATCGGTTCGCAGATCACAAAGGCGGAGACGTTCCTGCGGGCCGCGGAAGCCCTCGTCAGCCTCCTGCGCGAGCTGAGCGGCGCCGGGATTCCTCTGACGGACCTCGATTTCGGAGGAGGGTTCGGCGTGCAGTACCGCGGGTACATCACGCACCCGCAGATTCCCGTCGAGGAACCGGAAGAACTCAATCTCTCCGCGGCGACGCTCATCAGGACTGTCACACCTCTGCTGCGCGAGACCAACTGCCGGCTCTCCATACAGCCGGGACGCTCCGTCATTGCGCACGCGGGAGTGCTTCTCGTGAAGGTGCTGTACAGGAAACTGAGCGACGACAAGCTGTTTATCGTTGTGGACGGGGGGATGAACGACCTGATCAGGCCGAGCCTCTACAACGCCTATCACCAGATTGTGCCCCTCGAGCTTTTTGGCCGGGAACACGAGAGTGCGGATATCGTCGGGCCGCTCTGCGAGTCGGGCGACTTCTTCGCGCTCGACAGGCGGATCCCCCGTGTCGAGCGGGGCGAGTACCTGGCGCTCATGTGCGCGGGGGCATACGGGTACGTTCTCTCCTCGAACTACAACGCCCGTCCGCGTCCCGCGGAGGTTCTTGTTGACGGGAGCACGCGGACGCTGATCCGGCGCCGCGAAACCATCGAACACCTCAACGAAGGATAACAGGGTGAAGGAATACGCCGTGGCTGTGGTCGGGGCAACCGGCCTTGTTGGAAGGAAGATGTCACAGGTCCTCGAGGAACACAGGTTCCCCGTGAGGGAAATCCGGTTGCTGGCCTCTGCGCGGTCTGCCGGGAGGACCGTGACATTCGCGCAGAAGGATGTGCCGGTCCGCGAGCTTACCCCCGGTTCGTTCGTCGGCGTCGACATAGCGCTCTTTTCCGCGGGTGCCACCGTGAGCAGGGAGTACGCACCGCACGCCGTCAGGGCGGGGACACTCGTGGTCGACAACAGCAGCGCGTTCCGGCTCGATCCGGGCGTCCCGCTCGTCGTCCCCGAGGTGAACCGTGCCGACATTTTCAAGCACCGGGGCATCGTGGCCAACCCCAATTGCTCCACCATTCAGATGGTGGTCGCGCTCAAGCCGCTTCATGACCTGTGGAAAATCCGCCGGATCGTCGTCTCCACGTACCAGTCCGTGACCGGGGCGGGGAAGAAAGGGCTCACCCAGCTCGAGGATGAGATCGCAGAGCGGCCCGCCGGCGAAAAGAAATTCCCCCACCAGATCGCGTTCAACGTGCTGCCGCAGGTGGATGTGTTTCTTGACGACGGCTCCTCGAAAGAGGAGTACAAGATGGTGGAGGAAACGAAGAAGATCCTGGGGGACGATACCATCAGGGTCACCGCGACGTGCGTCCGCGTCCCTGTCTGGGGGGGGCACAGCGAATCGGTCAACGTTGAGTTCGAAAGGCCCTGCGACGTCGCGACGGCCCGTGCGGCCCTTGCCGCGGCCCCCGGAGTGATTGTCCGCGACGATCCGGGACGCTCGGAGTACCCCATGCCCGTCGATGTCTGGGACACGGATCCGGTCTACGTCGGACGCATCAGGCGTGACCCGACGGTCCCGAGCGGACTCAATCTCTGGATCGTTGCCGACAACCTCCGCAAGGGGGCGGCGACGAACGCCGTGCAGATTGCCGAAGAGTGGATCAAAGGCCAATGACCATCGACCGGGTGCCGGTATGAAGCTCTCCAGGATTGCATGTTCCCTCGCGCTGAGTGCCGCGCTGGCGGCGCTTCTTCCGGCGTGCCTCCTGATCCGGACGACGGAGCACAGGATCAAGCTGAACAAGAACGGGAGCGGGGAGGCGATGATGCGCCTTATCGATATACGCTCCGATGCCCCCACCGACTCGATGCTGGCGCGCGATTATTCCGTCATGATGGCATCGATCCAGAAAGAGGGGGTAACGGAGTTTGAGCGGGGAGGGAGGAAGGTACTCTCGAAGCAATTCTATGCCGGGGGCGACACGCTGAGCGCCGAGATCAACTACACGTTCCCCAACCTCGACCAGGTTGAGGGACTCAAAATCAAAGGCGACGAGATGTTTGTCGTTGTCTACGAAGGGCGGGAAATCGTCAGGACGAACGGTAAAGTCAGATCGTGGGTCCGCGGTTCGCAGCGTATCGTCTGGCCCCGTGATGCGAAACGGCTGATGTACCAGATACGCGAAACGGCCCTGCCGAAAGGTGTGTCACTCGCCCCGCTGTACCTGAAGTACGGGTTCACCCCACCGGAAGGAGGACAATAACATGGCGGATTCCACCGCTCAGAACAGGCAGGCAGTGACGGCGGCGATCCTCGATGCATGCCACCGCCTCTGTGCGAAAGGCTTTGTCTCTGCAACCGACGGGAATGTCAGCGCCAGGCTTCCCAACGGCAACGTACTCACGACAAGGACCGGCATCAACAAGGGGATGGTCACGGCGCAGGACCTTGTGGAGATCACACAGGGAGGCGAGGTCGTTGCGGGGCGTTCGCGGCCATCCACCGAGACAGGGATGCACCAGTTCATCTATCGTGAGAGGCCGGACGTGGCAGCAGTGGTTCACGCGCATCCCCCGTATGCGACCGGATTTGCCACGGCCCGCCAGCCCCTGGAAGGGTGCCTGTATCCGGAAGTGATCGTCGGGTTCGGCGCGATCCCCCTGGCCGAGTATGCCACACCCTCAACCTCCGAGGTCGCGGACTCCCTCCGCCCGTATGTCCGGTCCGCCGACGCGATACTCCTGACCAACCACGGGGTGGTCACCTATGGCACAGATGTCTATGACGCGTACTATAAGATGGAAAAGGTGGAGCATTCCGCCCAGATCACGTTTATCGCCCGCATGCTCGGGGGTGAAAAAAGGCTCAGCGCCGGAGAACTCGACAGGCTCCGTCACGTGAGCGTACAGAGCTACGGGAAAGACTTCTCCGGAAAAGTCTCGTGCGCGGTCGCCGGCGTTGAGGATGAAATGTCCGATAGTGAAATCCGGAAGTACATCGAGAAGCGCCTCGCCTCGATGGGAGTCATCCGATGACACGCAGACTCCGGGTCGGGATCATCTTCGGCGGTCGTTCCGGGGAACACGAAGTGTCCCTGGTCTCCGCCACCTCGGTCATGAGCGCCCTGGACAGTGAAAAGTATGAGGTGGTCCCCATCGGCATCACGCCGGACGGACGCTGGATCAGTTCCTCGCAGGCGCTCGGGATGCTGAAGGAAAAAGCCCCTCTGGACCAGGAGCAGGAAAAATTCCTCGTTCCCGAACCACACCGGCGGGCACTCGTCTCGGTGGAGGGGAACGGCGGCGGATCCATGCCCCTGGATGTGGTCTTCCCGCTGGTGCACGGCACGTACGGGGAGGACGGCACGCTCCAGGGGTTGCTCGAGCTCGCGAACATCCCGTATGTGGGCGCCGGCGTGCTTGCCTCCGCGGTCGGGATGGACAAGATCATCCAGAAAATGGTATTTGCAGACGCCGGACTTCCGGTGGTAAGGTACTGCTGGTGTTACAGCGCCGAATGCAGGGAGCATCCGTCAAAGGTCGCTCGCATGGTGGAGCGGGAATTGCGTTATCCCGTGTTCGTGAAACCCGCGAACACCGGGTCCAGCGTCGGGATCTCCAAGGTCCATGGCCGCAGGGAGCTGGGGGCGGCCCTCGCGCTTGCGACGGAGTTCGACAGGAAAGTGATCATAGAGCAGGCCGTCGGGAACGCACGCGAGATCGAATGCAGCGTCCTGGGCAACGACGCGCCGGAGGCCTCCGTACCGGGAGAGATCATCCCCTCGAACGAGTTCTACGACTATGACGCAAAGTATGTCGACGGGAAATCGACGACGGTTATCCCGGCACGGCTTCAGGCGCACATCGTGCGGAAGATCAGGGAGATCGCCGTTCGTGCGTACACAGCCATCGATTGTGCGGGGATGGCGCGCGTGGACTTCTTTGTCACAAAGGGGAAGGCAAAGGTCTACATCAACGAGGTCAATACCATCCCCGGGTTCACCGCGATCAGCATGTACCCGAAAATGTGGGAAGCGGCGGGACTGTCATTCTCCGATCTTCTCGACAGGCTTATCCGGCTGGCGATCCAGCGGCACGGCGAGATGAATGCGCGGCGTACCTCCTACTCGCCGGCGAGGGACTGGTACAGGTCATAAAGGTGCATGCACAATGGACAACCTCTTCTACAGGAAAAACAGGGGCCGGCCGGACCTCCGCGCGTTCGTCAGGAAAATGCTGAGGAACAGGCGCCTGATGCTGGTCCTTATCATCGGTCTCCCCCTGGCCGGCTTTGTGGTATTCGGAAACCACGGCATACTCCACCGCATCCGGCTGCAGCAGAAGAAAACGGATCTCGAAATGCAGATCCGCGCGGGCGAGGCCCAGCGGAAATCGCTCGAGCAGGAATCAAAAAGGCTCGATTCCGACAGGACCGAAATCGAAAAAGTGGCGCGTGAAAAGCACCACATGGCGCGTGAGGGAGAGCAGGTGTACAGGGTAGCCCCGGCGAAATAGCACCTTTGAGTCCCATGGATCTCTTCGCCTCACCCCCGGCGCCCGATGCGTCCCCGCTTGCCGAGCGGGTACGGCCTTCCACGCTCGACGGGTTTGTAGGGCAGGAACACCTCCTCGGCGAGGGGAAGCCGCTCCGCGTGCTGATCGAGAACGATACGATCGCGTCGATGATCTTCTGGGGTCCTCCCGGGACCGGAAAGACGACGCTGGCGCGGATCATCGCCGGGCACACAAAAGCGGAGTTTTTCCAGCTCAACGCGGTCTCCTCCGGCGTGAAGGATGTCCGCGAGGTTATCGAACGTGCGCAAACGAACCGCACCCGGTTCGGCCGGGGGACCGTGCTCTTCATCGACGAAATCCACCGGTTCAACAAGGCACAGCAGGATGCGCTCCTGCACAGCGTCGAAGACGGCGTCATCACGCTGATCGGCGCAACCACGGAAAACCCCTCCTTCGAAGTCATTTCCCCGCTTCTTTCGCGCACCCGACTCTATACGCTCGAGCCGCTCACGGACGGGCATCTCAACCGGATCATCGACCGGGCGCTCGCAGAAGACCCGGTCCTGAAGGGGAATGCCGTTGCGGTAGAGGATCGTGACGATCTCATACTCCTCTCGGGGGGTGACGCACGGATGATGCTGAACGGACTCGAGACCGCCATCCGCCTTGCGCCGGCGCGGCCGGACGGGGGGAAGACCGTCACGAAAAAGGAGATCGAAGAAGCGTTCCAGAGGAAATACGTCCGGTATGACAAGGGGGGGGAAGAGCATTACAACATCATCTCCGCATTCATCAAGAGCGTGCGCGGGAGCGACCCGGACGCCGCCGTCTACTGGATGGCAAGAATGCTCGAGGGGGGAGAGGACCCGAAGTTCATCGCCCGGAGGATGATTGTCCTTGCATCCGAAGACATCGGCAACGCCGCTCCCTACGCGCTGACTCTCGCGACCTCCTGCTTCACCGCAGTTGACTACATCGGCATGCCCGAGGCGAGGATCGTCCTCTCCCAGACGGCGGCATACCTTTCGTCCTGCCCCAAGAGCAATGCGGCGGTTGCCGCTATCGGCGCGGCGATCGACGATGTCCGCAGCCTGCCTGATGCGCCGGTACCCCTTCATCTCCGGAACGCCCCTACGAAGATGATGAAGGACCTGGGCTACGGCGCGGAATACAAATACAGCCACGAGTTCGACCGTAATTTCGTCGAACAGCAGTACCTTCCTGATCCCCTGAAGGAGAAGGTCTATTACGCCCCCACGGACAACGGAGAGGAGAAGAACATCCGGGCGAGGCTCAACAGCTGGTGGAAGAAAAAACAGCGATGAGCCGGAATCCCTCACATGCCCTCCTTCTGGCGACAGCGACCGTCCTCCTCTTCCCGCCGCACGTCCACGCACAGGCCCGCAGGGCGCAGGATGCGGTGAAGAACGCCCGGGGGGACTCCTCTGCCGTGCATGATACATCCGCCGTCCGGAAAGACTCGCTCAAAGCCGCCGGGTCCACTTCGGGGATAGATTCCGTCGTGACGTACCTGGCCAACGACTCGGTCCGGTATGACCTCAAGTCCAGGACCATGTTTATGTTCGGCAAGAGCGACATCAGGTACAGAGACCTTGCCATGAAAGCCGAGAACATCGACATCAACTGGACCACATCGCTCCTGAACGCGCAGGGGGTCGTCGACACTTCGGACACGACGGGGAAGAGGATCAGGGGGCTCCCCGAGCTCGCCGACGGTGCGGAAATGTACCATGGCCAGACCATAGTGTATAATTTCAGGACGAAGAAGGGGAAAATAGACCTCGGCAGGACGGAGATGGAAAAGTCGCTCTACTACGGCGATGAAATCAAGAAAATCGAGAACGATGTCCTCTTCGTGGAGGACGGGAAGTTCACAACGTGCGATCTGGAGCACCCCCATTATTACTTCGGCAGCCCCGAGATGAAGGTCATGGTCAAGGATAAGATCGTGGCCCGGCCGGTGTACCTGTATATCGCCGATGTCCCCGTCTTTGCCCTCCCGTTCGGGATATTCCCCAGCGAGCGGGGACGCCGCTCCGGCATCATCGGACCGGCGTTCGGCGAGAGCACGCGGGGGAGATACCTGACGCACCTCGGCTATTACTGGGCGATGACGGATTACACGGATGTCGCGTTCAAAGCGGATGGATATTCCGGGGGGAGCTACACGCTCTACGGAGATTTCAACTACGCGCTCCGGTACTACTTCAGGGGGGGAATCGATGCCTCGTTCGGCAAGGTCATCTCGGGGGAGAGAACCGATCCCGGCTACAGCCAGACACAGGTGTTCAACGTTCACTGGCTCCACGGCCAGGATTTCGACCCGACGGCGCACCTGACGGTGGACTTCACGTTCACGAGCGGGTCGTATTACCAGAACACAAGCTTCAACCTCGCCCAGCTTCTTTTGCAGAACGTCGTATCGAACGCGACCTTCACGAAATCATGGGACGAAGCCCGGAACAGCATGACCGTCAACATCTCACGGGATCAGAACCTGACGACGGGACAGACAAGCACCGTTTTGCCGGATGTGAGTTTCAACCGGGCCCAGACGTTCCCTTTCAGGTCCACGGAGAAAGGGATGAGCACGAGTGCTCTGAAATGGTATGAGCTGATTTCGTTCAGCTACGGGGGTGAGTTCAAGGACCTCCAGAGCAAGACGATCAACACGACGCAGCCCGATTCAGGGGGGTTCAGCTTCGACGACCGGCGCGGCGTGCAGCATCAGTTCCTCCTCAACATGTCTCCGAAACTCGGGTACGTCACCCTCACCCCCTTTTTCAACTACACCGAAAAATGGTATGACAAGCAGACCAATATCACGGTCGACCCCGCAACGAACGACTTTCTCAATCACGACGTCCGCTCCGTCAAAGCCGTCCGGTACTACAACCTGGGCCTTTCGGCCGGCACGAAATTCTTTGGCATATTTCAGCCAAATATATTCGGAATTAAGGGGATACGCCACCAGGTGACCCCGTCCCTGTCGTACACGTATGCACCGGATTTCGCCGCAGACAAGTACGGGTACTACGGGACGTACACCGACACGAACAGGGTGCTTCACAAATACGGCCTGTACGACAGGGAGGTGTTCGGGGGGGCCCCCGCAGGGACGCAGCAATCGTTATCGCTCGGCGTGGGAAACGTCTTCGAGATGAAGACGGTCTCCACCGATACCTCCGGACAGGACAACAAGTTCCAGCTCCTGAACCTGAACGCCGGAATCTCGTACAACTTTGCCGCGGACAGCCTGCGGTTCAGCGAACTGGCGCTTGATTACAGGACAAATATCGGACAGTACCTCTCCATCGGGGGGAGCAGCAGGTACAACCTGTACAAGTTCGTCCGTGATACGGGGAGTGTCCCGAGCGGGAGGCGCATCAACAGGTTCCTCATCAACACCGACGGCCGGCTGGGGGATCTGACCGGTTTCACGTTCAGCATCGGCACCCGGTTGAGCGGCGAAAAGAAAAAGACGACTGCGGGGCCGATACTCTCCCCGGGGGACTCTCTTACCAGGATACAGAAGAGGGGATACGTGGGGCTGTACGACCAGGAAGCGCCCGACTTCAGCATCCCCTGGAACCTGGATCTCAACTGGAACTACAATCTGCAGAAGGAGGATCCCCTCTTCCCGTCGAAAGGTTCGGGAATCTCCGCATCCCTGGGGTTCAACCTGACCGATCTATGGAAGATCACCGCGACGACAAGCTATGACCTGATCAACAGGGTCTTCACCGCGCCGCAGCTCACCGTGTACCGCGACCTGCACTGCTGGGAGCTGAATTTCAACTGGATCCCGACGGGGCCGTACAGGAACTTCCATGTCGAGATTCGTCTCAAGGCTCCGCAGCTCCAGGACGTGAAGATCACAAAACAGGGTGGTCTCAGGGGCATCGAATGATATCTTCATCACAAAGCGCAGGAGTATCCCATGACAATCCGTCTCTTCAGTCTTCTTCTTGTTGCCGTCACACTCGCCGCATGCTCCGGCGGCGCCTCCGATCTCTCTGTGGTGGAAAAATCCATCCAGCACGATGTCAACGCAAGCACCGCCGGCGGGATCGGTGAAGTACCATCATCGGGATCGATCTACTGGGTGGAGGGGAAGGTGAAAAACAGCGGCACAGCCGACATCAATAACGTCACGATAGCGTTCAGGGTGACGGACGGAGCATCGAGGCTTGTGCTCTCTGCGGATGTTCCGGCGGTACCCGCGGGGAAGAGCGTCGATTTCAGGACGCCGGTCCAGGTGTCCCGCACCGGGCTCAGATTGGTCGAGGAAGACCCCGCGATAACCGTCGGCCGCTGATCAGGCCGACTGCTTCCGTTCCTCGTAGCTGTAAAGAGGTTCCTTCTTCTTCACGATCACGTCCTTCGTGATCGTGCACGAGGCGACGTTTCGTTTCTCCGGAAGCGCATACATGATGTCGAGGAACACCTCCTCGATGATCGAGCGGAGCGCGCGTGCTCCGGTTCCCCTTTCGATCGCCTTCTGCACGACGGCCTTTAGCGCATTCTCCTCGAACACGAGCTCGACACCTTCCATCCGGAAGAGCTTCTTGTACTGCTTGACGATGGCGTTCTTCGGGCCCGTCAGGATGCTCAGCAGCGCGTCCTCTCCCAGCGAGTGGAGCGCCGAGACCAGGGGCACGCGTCCCACGAATTCCGGGATCATGCCGTACTTGACGAGGTCCTCGGGCTGGACGAGGGGGAGCACCTGGTCGATCACGCCGTCCTTTTTTCCCTTGATCTCGGCGCCGAACCCCACGGGATTCTGGTTCACCCGGCGGCCGATGATCTTGTCGAGTCCCTCGAAGGCGCCGCCGCAGATGAACAGAATGTTGCGCGTGTTGATGTTGATAAGGCTCTGCTCGGGGTGCTTGCGCCCTCCCTTGGGTGGCACGCCGGCGATCGTCCCCTCGAGTATCTTCAAAAGCGCCTGCTGTACACCCTCACCGGAGACGTCGCGGGTGATCGACGCACTTTCGCTCTTCCGGGCGATCTTGTCGATCTCATCGATGTAGACGATCCCCCGCTCCGCCTTCTCCACGTTGTACTCGGCGTTCTGAAGGAGATGCACCAGGATCGTCTCGACGTCGTCTCCCACGTAGCCCGCTTCGGTAAGCGTCGTGGCGTCGGCGATGGCAAACGGCACATCGAGTATCCGCGCCAGCGTCTGTGCCAGGAGGGTCTTTCCCGTCCCGGTCGGGCCGATCAGAAGGATGTTCGTTTTTTCGATTTCCACGTCATCCCCATCGTACACGGGGTCCCGGGCGTCGATCCGCTTGTAATGGTTGTACACCGCCACGGCCAGGGTTTTCTTGGCATGCTCCTGGCCGATGACGTAGTCGTCGAGCGCCTCCTTGATCCGCGTTGGCGTCAGCGTCCCGCGCGGACCCTTCCGCGGGCTGAACACGGACATGCTGTTCCGGATGATATCCACGGAGCTGGAAACGCAGATATCGCAGATGTACACTTCGGGTCCGGCGATAATACTCTGGACCTCCTCCGGGGAGCGGCCGCAAAATGAGCAGTGTATCTGGTCGCCGGTTTTGAGTTTCTGAGCCATGAGCGTGGGCTCCGGAAGTTACTTTTTCTCTCGTTCCTTTTTTGTGTAGACGGTGTCGATGAGTCCGTAGGCCTTCGCTTCTTCCGACGACATGTACCGGTCGCGGTCCGTGTCCCTTTCGATGACCTCCAGAGGCTGACCGGTGTGGTGCGCCAGAATCTCGTTGAGCCGTTTCTTGGTGCGGAGTATCTCCTCTGCCTGGATGCTGATGTCGGATGCCGTCCCCTGCACCCCCCCCCACGGTTGGTGGATCATGATGCGCGAATTCGGCAGGCCGGAACGCTTCCCCTTCGCCCCGCCGGTCAGGAGCACCGCTCCCATGCTTGCGGCAAGGCCGATGCAGATTGTCGAGACATCGGGGCGGATATACTGCATCGTGTCGTAGATCGCGAGTCCGGAGGAAACGCTTCCGCCGGGACTGTTGATGTACAGGTTGATGTCCTTGTCGGGGTCTTCCGATTCGAGGAACAGGAGCTGTGCTATGACAAGGCTGGCGATGGTATCGTCGACCGGCGTGCCGATGAAGACGATCCGTTCCTTCAGAAGGCGGGAAAAGATGTCATACGCCCGCTCACCGCGTCCCGTTTGTTCCACCACCATCGGGACGAGCTGGTTATACGTCTTCACATCTCGCATGGGAGCCCTTCGTCTGTTATGATTGCCGGGGACTGTCCTCGATGACCTTTTCAGTGACCTTCGCATTTGACCGGAGAAACGCCATGAGCTTGTCCGAGAGTATGCGGTTCGCTGCGCTGCTGGATTTCCTGTAATACTCGAGCAGGCGCTCCTTCTCAAGGCCGATCTTCACTGCCTCGCTCTCCGCCATGGCTTCGATCTCCGCGTCGCTCACCGTGATCTTCTCCTCCTCGGCGATTCGGCCGCTCAGCAGCAGCCACTGTGCCTGCCATGTGGCGGAAGCGCGGTTCTCGTCCCGGAATTTCTGTTCGTCGAACCCTTTCGCCAGTTTCCGGTCCCGCGACCGGGTGCGGACGTCCTCGACGTACGAGTCGAGAAGGCCCGCCACGATGGATTCGGGGATGGGGAAAGGATGGGCCTCGACGAGCGACTTTGCAATATTGTCATTCAGCCTGGCCGCTGATTCCTCTTCCCAGTACCGTTCGATATCGCCCCTCAGGTTTTTCCGGAACTCGTCGACGGAACTGGCCTTTCCCCCCGTGATTTTCTTGACGAGCTCTTCGTCGAACGGCGGGAGTATCACCCGTTCAATCCGGGTGACCGTCATCGCGATGTGCACGCTGTGGGAGTGCTCGCCGTGCCGTGATTCAAATTTCGTCCTGTACGTCTCCCCTTGTGCGGCCCCCGCAAGGGCATCGCAGATCTCCCGGGCAAGGGTCTCATCCGAGAGGTCGAACCGCGCCCCCGCGGTCTTCTTGCCGATCAGGGGCGTCCCCGTCTCGTCCAGTTCCTGCACATCCGCGGTGACGACGTGGCCGGTGTCGGTCACGGTCTCCGCGTCGGCAGTCGAGCTGTTCGCGCGACGGATCTTCTGGATCTCGGACTCGACTTCCGCTTCGGTGACGATATGGATCGGCTTCTCAACCTTGATCCCCCTGTAGGAACCGAGCGTGATGTCGGGCTTTACCTCGTACTTGATCTTGAAGTGAAAATGCTCTCCCCGCTTGAAATCGATATCCACAATTGCCGGTTGCCCGACGGGGTGGATATTCTTTTCTTCCATCGCTTTGCGGTAGAAGTCGCTGGCGATGTCGTCAAGGGCGTCCTGCTCGATGGCCTCTCCGTAAAGCTGCTTGATCATCGGCATCGGGACTCTCCCTTTCCGAAACCCCTTGATCTCGACCTTCGGACGGTACTTTTCATAGGCCCGTTCGAACATCGGCTGGATCTCATCCTGCGAGAGCTGAATATCCGCTTCCTGCTGGACGGATGAAACATTGTTGATCGAAACCTGCACCTTCTGGACCCTTCCTGAAAAGAATGAATGGCCGCGGCCACAGGCGTCCTAACACGACGCGGTGGCAATCCGTTCCGTTACAGCGGAAAAGTGGGTAGAGGGGGACTTGAACCCCCACGGATTGCTCCATTGGATCCTAAGTCCAACGCGTCTGCCAATTCCGCCATCTACCCGTTCTGGGCGTCCTTGCACGGCATGAAGATTGCAAACTTCAAAATACGTTTTTCCGGAGGGAACTTCAAGACACAGATGCAGGGAAAGAATCCCGTATTCGAGGCGAAGGAGGGGTGGGAAGGGGTATCCTGGTGCAGGGGGTAGGAAGCGCGCTCTTCAGGAAATCGGTCAGGAAACAGGCCAGGAGATCGGTCAGGAAATGGGTCAGGAAATTGGAATGAGAAGGCGGATCGTCGTCCCCTTATTTACCACGGACTCAATTTCCAGCTTGCCATGGTGGTCATCGACGATCTTTTTGACGATTGCCAGCCCGAGCCCGGTGCCATGGCGTTTGCCGTAGGTGAAGAAGGGCTCGAGGATCCTGGACCGAATCTCATCGGGTATGCCGCAGCCGGTGTCCGTAAATCCGATCGAAAGCGTACCGTCAATCTTCTCCGTACGGATAGTCAGCGTCCCGCCGTCCTTCATTGCGTCGGCGGCATTCCCGGCCAGGTTGTAGAACACGCGGACCATTTTCTCGACGTCCATCGTGCACTCCCCGGAGTATCGGAAATCGCGCACGACGGTGACATTCCGCTTGACAAGATCCTTTTCGATGAATGAGAGCGCCCCCTCCATGACGTCTTCGAGGTTCATCGTCTCGAGGTGGATATCGCTTACACCGCGGGAGAAATCAAGGATCTCCTGCGTCATGTTGACGAACCGGTCGACCTGCCGTATCATCTCCTCGGCGAGCTGCGCCGATTCCGCATCCCCGGTCTTCTTCTTGATCACCTGCGCGTACATGCGCAGCGTTCCCATCGGATTCTTGATGTCGTGGATGATGGTGCTCGCCATCTTCCCCACGGCGGAGAGCCGCTCGCTCTGGACCATGTCGCGGGCGAGCCGGGCGTTCTCCAGGGCGATCGAGGCGTGGACGGAGAGGGCGTCGATAAACGACTCGTCCTGGCTGAGGAACGGTCCCTCCCGCTTGTTCAGGAACTGGAAGACGCCGAAAATCTTCCCCTCCTTGTCCCTCATCGGCATGCAGAGGACGTTGTGGGTCTTGTAGCCGCTCTTCTTGTCGATCTCCGGGTTGAAACGGGGGTCCTTGTACGCGTCGGTGATGTTGACCACCTCGCCGGTCTTGGCCACGTAGCCCGCGAGTCCCTTCCCGACCGGGAGGCGGATCTCGACGATGTTGTTCCCCTGAGCGACCCTTGACCAGAGCTCGCCTGTCGTCGTGTCGAGCATGTAGAGCGTTCCCCGGTCCGCGTTGATGCTGCGCGAGGCGGTTTCCAGAATCAGCCCGAGAAGCTTGTCGATCTCGATCGCCGAATTGACACTCTTGCTCGCCTCGATAAGCATGTTGAGGCGGTCGACCTGCTCCCTTGTGGCGAGAGCGCTCCGGTCCAGTTCCAGCATGAACGTCTGGTCCATGGTGCGGAGCCTGATCGCCATATTCGTCAGGAGGTTGAACGTGAACTCGGTGCTTTTTTGCGAGAGGCGCCGGATCTCCTTCTGGCTGAGAAGCACCGCGGCACACTCGTCCATCGCCTCGGCCCTGGCAGAGCGGGGCATCCCGTCGACGACCGAGAGTTCGCCGAAGAAGTCCCCTTCATGCAGTATCCCCAGTAGCGACTCCACACCGAATTTTGTATATTTATTGATGCGAACCCGCCCGCGCGTAAGGCAGTACACTTCTCGTCCGCGCGACGATTCATCGAAAATGATGTCGCCCGCCGCGAAACGGCGCTCGTGGGCGCCCGCTACGGCGGAGCGGATGATCTTCGGGTTCACGCCGGTGAAAAGGATGTTTCGGCTGAGGAGATCGAAAACCGGTTCGCGGGCGGCGCGGGGTTTCCGGGAGACTGATGCGGGCCGTTTGCGCCTGGGCGCTGCGGTTGATTTCTTCTTTGGTTTCGGCTTCGGCATGGTTGGATCCTATAGTAGGGAAAAAGGGACCCATAGTCAAGATTGAAGGTTCACGCGATGTCGGGCGATATCGTCCTGCAGACGGTCAATCTGGGGAAGAAATACGGCGATCGTTGGGCCGTTCAGGGGCTGAACCTCTCGGTGTTCCGCGGAGAAATATTCGGCTTCCTGGGACCGAACGGAGCAGGAAAGAGCACCACAATCCGCATGCTTCTCTCGCTGATCGCCCCGAGCACCGGATCGGTGGAACTCTTCGGACTCCCGCTCCGCGAGAACAGGGGGACGGTCCTTGCCCGCGTGGGGGGACTTGTCGAACGGGCAGATTTCTATCTTTACCTCTCCGCCCGCCGTAACCTTGAAATTGTCGCGGATCTGAACGGGGGGGTCTCTTCATCTGCGATCGACGAAGTACTGGAGACCGTCGGCCTTGCCGAACGCGCAGGAGACAGGGTCAAGTCATATTCCCACGGCATGAAACAGAGGCTCGGTCTCGCTGCCGCCCTTCTGGGCTCGCCGGAACTGGTCGTGCTCGATGAACCGACGAGCGGGCTCGATCCGCACGGCATCAAGGAAGTGCGGGATTTGATCGCCCGCCTCGCCGCCGAGCGGAAGGTCACCGTCTTCCTTTCCTCCCATCTCCTTTCCGAGATCGAACATCTGGCCACGAGCATGGCCATCATCAACAACGGTTCTCTTGTCGTCCAGGGGAGTGTGAACGAATTGCTCGGTGCCGGGACAGGGACCGTGCACGTCATCGCGGTCCCCGCCGGACGGGCGCTGGAAATCATCCGTTCCCTCCCGTACGTAGAGGGGGCGACACTCGAGCAGGAGGGGATCCGGGTGAAAATTCCCGCGGCGCATGCCGGCTCGATGAACGCCGAACTTGTCCGCGCCGGGATAGAAGTCCGGGCGCTCGTTCCCGAGCGCTCGCTCGAAGAGTACTTTCTGTCCATCACGGGAGAGGTGCCCGGGCTATGATGCGGGTGATCATCGGCAATGAGATTCTCAAAACATTTCGAAAGTGGCGGACGTACATCGGGTTCATCGCCGTGGGGGTGGTCGTCCCGCTCGTCGAATTCGGGCTCAAAGCGGAGGGAGGGTCGCTCGTCCGGAACATGACGCGCGGGCTTGGGGAGGACTTCCTCATCGTCGGAAACCTGTTCAACGCCTACTTCATCACATACTTCATCATGAACAGTCTCTGGGTCCACGTCCCCTTCCTGATAAGCCTCGTTGCAGGCGATCAGCTTGCGGGAGAGGCGACCGGAGGCACATTCCGGCTCATGCTCATCCATCCCCCGTCGCGGAGCCGCATCCTTGCGGCAAAATACGCGACAACCCTCCTGTACACGTTTTCGCTCGTCGCATTTCTCGCCCTGCTCGCCCTCGGGCTGGGTCTGGCTCTCTTCGGGACGGGAGACCTGATCGTCCCCGGCAGGACGCTGACAATCATTCCCCGGGGGGACGTGCCATGGCGTCTTGCCCTTACCTTCGGCCTGGGCATCTGGAGCATGTGGTGCGTGGCGTCTCTCGCGTTCCTGTTTTCCTCCCTCGTCGAGAATGCCATCGGCCCCATCATCGGGACGATGGCGGTGATCATCGTCTTCCTTGTCGTCAGCTCCACGCCGATCTCCCTCTTCACGGCGGTCCGCCCGTACCTGTTCACCACGTACTTCAATGTCTGGCAGAAAGTGATGGAACAGCCGGTTCCCTGGAGTGAGATCGTCACACACACCGCCTACCTGGGGCTCTTCAGCATTGGTTTTTACATTGCAGCTTGGTATATTTTCGTCACCAAAGACGTGCTGAGCTGATTCTCCTCCTTGCCATCTCACCAATCGGGAAGCGCCATGGACATCCAGAAAATCCAGAAGGCACTCAGGGACAAACGCATCGACGGCTGGCTGCTGTGTGATTTTCGCAACCGGGACTATCTCGCCTATCGTGTGGTCGGCCTCAATTTCGAAAAAATGACGAGCCGCCGGTGGTACTACTATATCCCGGCAAAGGGGGAACCGAGGAAACTCGTCTCCGCGGTGGAGCGGATGCGTCTCGACTCGCTCCCGGGGAAGCGGATGGTCTACCTCTCCTGGCAGGACCTCCACAGCTCGCTCAGGAAGATGATGGGCCCGAAGAAGAAGATTGCGATGCAGTATTCCCCGAAGAACAACGTGCCGTACGTCTCCATGGTTGACGGCGGCACGATCGAGCTTCTGAAAAGCCTCGGGTACAAAATCGTTTCCTCGGCCGATCTCGTCCAGATGTTCGTCTCCGTGATTCCGGAAGAGGGCTACCGGACACACATCGAGGCGGGGCGCCTCATGGACCGCATCCGTGCACAGGCGTTTGACCAGATCCGGAACGCGGTCCGGAACAACACCGGTGCGACCGAGTACGACATACAGCAGTTCATGATGAAACGCTTCAAGGAAGAGGGCCTGACGACGTACGATCCTCCCATGGTGGGGGTGAACGATCATCCGGCCGATCCCCACTTCGATACCTTGAAAGAAGGAGCCCGTCAGTTCAAGCCGGGGGACACGGTGCTTATCGACATGTGGGCGAAGAAGGACGTTCCGGGGGGGATTTACTACGACATCACGTGGGTGGGCTACATCGGCGCGACGCCTCCCGCGAAGTATGTGAAGATATTCGCAGCCGTGAAGGCGGGGCGCGACGCCGCCGTGAAATTTGTCCAGGAAAAGTTCGCAAAAGGCGAGACCTGTTACGGATGGCAGGTGGACGACGCATGCCGCAACGTGATAAAGAAAGCTGGATTCGGCAAGTACTTCCTCCACCGTACCGGACACTCGATCACGGAGGAGACGCACGGCAACGGCGTCAACATCGACAATCTGGAGACGAAAGACGAGCGGGCGCTCCTGCCGGGGTGCTGCTTCTCCATCGAGCCCGGGATCTACCTTGAAGGGGAGATGGCGGTCCGGACGGAGATCAACATGTTCATACGACACGACGGTGTCCCGGAGGTGACGGGGGAAGTCCAGCAGGACCTCGTGCTCCTCTGACCGGCCCTCCTCACCGTACCCACAAAGAAGAAACAGGATTCCCGTGTCCTTTGCACAGCGACTGAGGGCCACGTACGAGACGTTCCATCCCACGTTCTGGGTGGCAAACGGGATGGAGCTTTTCGAGCGCCTCGCCTATTACGGCCAGCAGATAGTGTTCATGATCTACCTGCGGAACAATCTCGGGTTCTCCGAGGCGCAGGCAGGGACGCTCTCCGGGATATTCGGCGGTCTGATTTACCTCATGCCGATACTCGCCGGCACGCTGGCGGACAAGTGGGGGTTCCGGCGGGCATTCAACCTGGCATTCACGATCCTTGCCCTCGGCTATTTCGCAATCGGCACGATGGGGATGGGCGCGTTCTCCGGCATATACGGAGGTACGGTTCCGTACCCGCTCCTGGTGGCGTTTCTCGTGCTGACGGCGTTCGGGGGCTCGTTCATCAAACCCTCGGTGCTGGGGACGGTGGCGGTCACAACGACCGAACAGACGAAATCGCTCGGCTTTGCTGTCTACTACTGGCTTGTGAACGCGGGCGCGATGATCGGACCCACGATCGCCTACCTCGTCCGCGACTGGTTCGGGAACGAGTACGTCTACATGGTATCGTCCGCGAGCTGCCTGGCGATGCTGCTTGTAAACATCTTCCTGTACAAGGAGGTGCGGAGCGCAAGGACAGAGGTGGTGGAGTCGATGGGGAAGAAGATCACCAACCTCTTCGTCGTCCTTGCCAATTTCCGTTTCATGATATTCCTCCTGATATATTCCCTCTACTGGATCATATTCTGGCAGGAATTCATCATCGTCCCGTATTACATCACCGACTACATCAACAAACAGGCTCCCTATGAAATAGTCCAGTCCTGGGCGGGGGCCGGGGCGATCATCCTCTTTCAGATCCCGATCAACCGGCTCACGAAGAATATCCCCACGCGCAAGGCGATCCTGATCGGATTTGCCGTTTCCTCGCTTATCTGGGTTATCATCGGCATCTCTCCGAGCATCCCCACGATAGCGGCCGGCATCGTCGCATTCGCGATCGGCGAAATGATCCAGGCTCCCCGGTATTATGAATACATCTCGACGATAGCTCCCCCCGGGCAGCAGGGGCTCTTCCAGGGATACGCATTCCTGCCGATCGCCATCGCCCGGTTTGTCGGCGACCCGCTGGGAGGGTGGCTGTACCAGACGTCGAAGGCCATGGGGAAGCCCCACTACGTCTGGTTGGCGCTGATCGCCATCGGGGTTCTCGCCACACTCCTGATGCTCGCGTATAATAAATTCCTCGCGCCCGAAGACCAGCCGGGGGTGGCACCGTGAAGACCGGGAGGCTCCGCCAGCGCATCATGCCCCGCGTCATGGCCCTCTCGGTCGCTGCCGCCGTGGCGGTCGCCCGCGGAGGAGATTCCGCCGGAGAGACGATACTCCACAATATCGAAGCCCGGCTCGCCCCGGTGCACGATTACACTGTCACGCTCGACGTTGTGGCCGACATCGAGCGGTTGAACGTCCCGCCGATGCACGCCACAATGTACTTCAAGCAGCCGGACAAGGTCCACATCGACGCAGAGGGGTTTGCGATGCTCCCGAGGGAAGGGCTTCAGCCGAACGTCGGGAAACTTCTGGCAAAATATGCGGTGGCGGGAGTCGGCAAAGATACGCTGGACGGTGTCCCGGTCAGGAAGGTCATGCTGCAGGCGAAATCCGACAGGAGTTTTCCCCGGAGCCTGGCCGTCTATGTCAATACGCAGCGGTGGACCACGGAGCGGATCGTCACCTCCGGCGGCGCCGACCGGCTGGTGACGATCTCCTTCAGCTACGTGCAGGTCCAAGGGATCTGGCTCCCCGACGGGATGAGAGCGGCATTCGCCCTCGCCCCCGCCGACCCGACCGAGACCGATTCCTCCGCGGGGCCCCTTCGCCCTCCTCAGAAGCCGCGCAATGGCACCGTCACCGTCCGCTACAGCAACTACCGTCTGAACACCGGCCTCAGCGACGACATATTCAAAAAAGAGACACTCTCCCGTTAGCCGCTATTTTGCGTCCCCGAAATCCTTCCCTTCCTGGAGCAGCTTTTCGTATTCCTCCTTGTATTGCCTCACCGCATGGAAGAGTGCCTCGGCGATTTTCTGTTGCCCGCTGTCGCTCCTGAGCAGCCGCTCGTCCTCGCGGTTTGACAGGTAGGCGGATTCGACAAGGACATTGGGCATTGCCGCCCCGACAAGCACGAGGAACCCCGCCTGCTTCACGCCCCGGTTCGGAATGCCGGTGCGCGACTCTATCTCCTTCTGCGCGAGGTCGGCGAATACTTCGCTTGCCTTGACATGTGCGCTCTGCGCCATCGCCACGAGGATGAAGTTCTCTTCCGTCAGCTGCTGGTATTTCGCTGCGTACCCCTGCTCCATTTCAATCACTGAATTCTCACGCTCCGCGATGGCGATTGCCTCCTCCGTGCGGCCGGGGCGGAGGAGATAGACCTCAAACCCGCGGGTCTTGCTCGGTTTCCGCGGCAGCGAATTGCAATGCACGCTGATAAAGAGTTTCCCCCCCGCTTCGTTGGCAATCCTCCCCCTCCTGTCGAGCTCGATGAACCGGTCGTCTTTGCGGGTGTAGACGACGTCGACGCCCTTCAGGTTCTCCTCGATCAGCTCCCCGAGCTTCAGCACGATGCCGAGCGCGACGGTTTTTTCCTTCACCCCTGTTACGCCGATCGTCCCCGGGTCGTATCCACCATGACCCGCATCGAGCACGATCACGTCGAGTTTCCACTTGTTCCGTTCCGTGTCCAGATGCAGCGGGCTTTCACGTTCTCTCCTCGGAGGGGGGGGAGATAGGGCAACGGAGCTGCGTTCCCGTTCTTCCGGCTGTCCGGATGCGCTCCCGGCGGGGGATCCGGCGTCAACCTCCTGTTTCGCCGGGGGGAGAACGGTCGACCGTTGCGGGGTCTCTGGTTCGTTGTCCGGGACCGCCGCTTTCACTGATCTCCCTGCATGCAGCGTGTCCTGTTTGTGCACCGTCGCCGGGGGGGAAAACGTTTCGCGTTCTCTCTTCGGCATGGATCGGGTCTCCGGCCCGGGCGCGTTCTCCTCCGCGCCCGGCGTGCGGATGAGGAGAAGGAGGTCGTTGGATTCGCCGTCGTTCATGATCTCGGAGGCCGCAATTTTTCCCGAGAGCCTGAACGTCAGTTGTACGGACGTGGGGGATTGGATGGCGATGATCTGTTTCACGAGCCCGGCGGGTCTGACGGAATTGATGGTCGCGATATCCGCCCGCGCGTCCCCCACGGTGACGTACAGCCACCCGTCGGCGCGAACCCAGTTCTCGTAGTCGCTCAGTTTCTTGGTCGCGGCGATGCGGATCAGCATCCCGTTGCTCTTCACTTCGAGACGGACCGTGGAAATGTCGAACGCGGGGACCGCGGCCTGCGTCCCTATCCCCAGCACCCCCGTCCACTGGTTATACGAGGCATTCACACCGAAGACGGGGCGCAGCAGGGGGAGGAACGACGCAAGCGGGACGAAATAGGAATTGGCGGCGAACACGACCTTTGCGGGGAGCTGGTACACGCTCTGGCGCCCCGCGCCGTCGGTCACGATGATGAAGGGGTTCCCGCCTGCGACCTTGAGTCGCAGGGGAAGACGCTTGATCTCGAATTTCTGACTCTCCCGGCTTTCATACGTCGCGAGCGAGAATATCTGGGCGAGATCGTTCAGCGATACATAGACCATGCCGGAGCGCCTGAAAGCGCCGATCACGGTGCTCCGCGAGGAGTCCCCCGCGAATTCGACGCGGACGGCGTTGTCCTCGGCCCGGGAGCCCTCCCGGGGGTAGATAACGAGCGCAAGGAGCGCCGCCCCGTATGTGAACCTCCGCGGAGAGCGCATTAACGGTAATTCGTAAACTGCACGGCGAACTTCAGTTCCGCGTCGCGGATCAATTTCATCACGGACTGAAGATCGTCTTTCACCTTGCCGCTCACCCGGATCTGGTCGTCCATGATCTGGGCCTGCACCTTCAGTTTGGTCTCTTTGATCATCTTCACGATAAGCCTGGCGTTCTCCTTGTCGATCCCCACCCGCAGCCCGATCGCCTGGCGGACCGTCCCTCCCGCCGCCGGTTCCGGGGGACCGTAATCAAGGGCCTTCAGGGGGACCCCGCGCTTTATCATCTTGTTTTGCAGTATGTCGACGACGGCTTTCAGCTTGAAATCGTCGTCGGAGACAACGGCGATCTTCTTCTCTTTCAGGTCGAGATCGATCGAGCTCTTCGAGCCCTTGAAATCATACCGCTGGGCGATCTCCTTGCGCGCCTGGTTGATCGCGTTGTCGGTTTCCTGGAGGTCGACCTCCGACACGATATCGAACGAAAATGCCTCTGCCATGCTGTCTCCTTTAGGAGAATTTGACGTGCAGGAGCGCGTGCACGAAGATCTTGAACAGCTCCCAGCGCGGGTGGCGTCCCTCGAGGACATACTCCTGATGGACTTCCCGCTGTGATGCGCTGTCGCGCGTGATGATCTGGACCGACAGTGGATGCATGGTCAGCTCCAGGTTTCGGTGATACGCTTTGTGATCTTCAGGTTTCTCTTCCCCAGCTCTTCGATTAACGCGTCTCCCGGAACACATTGTTCCGGGGGCTTCACACCGCGCTCACGAATCGTTCCGTGCGCGAGCATCTGGGCGGTGATGGACGTCGGGAAGGCTGTCGCACGCATCATCGCCGTGATCGAGGCGCTCTCGTCATAGTAATCGACGAACTCGTAGGCAAGGACCTTTTCCGCCCCCTGATGCGTGCCGGTGATCGTCGCCCGCGCGAGCACGACGTCCTTGTCGCCGAAATCGAGTTTCTTTCCCAGCAGGTCGGCAAAGAACTCCCGGTTGGTTTTCACGCTTCCCCCCACCATCATGGGCTCCCTGGTGGCAAACCCGAGATCGATGAGCGTTTTAAATTTCTCGCAGTGTCCGCGGTAGCGTATCGTCTTGTAATCGAGGGTCTGTACTTTTCCCGCGAACAGCTCCGGGAGCGTGGAAAGCCCCCCCGAGGTTGCGAACGCCTCCAGTTTTCCGAAAGGCTCGGGGAATTCGATCTCCTCGAGTCCCGACATCGAGTCGATATGTTTCAACTCCCCGTCCTGGATCACGAGAGCTTGTTCCACGTACTCGTTGATCAGCCCCTCGACCGAGAAGACGATCTGGTAATTCAAGGGAGGGCGCGGGTGCCGGGGCAATCCCCCCACGCGGAGCCGGATGGAGTCCAGCGTATCGAACCCCTTGCTTGCGGTGACCGCCAGTATGTTAATGAGCCCGGGAGCCAGGCCGCTGTTGGGAATCACGGTCACCCCTTTTGTGCGTGCCTCCTCGTCGAGTGCCAGCTGTTTCTCCACGACATCATTATTCCCCCCGAGGTCGCACACATGCACACCCGCCTGGAGGGCGGCCCGCGTCACCTGGAGGTTCACGGAATAGGTCACGGCGCTTATGACCGCGTCGCACCCCTTCATCGCCTCGACAAGGTCCCGGTTGCTGTTCACGTCGAGCCTGACCGGATGGACATTGGACCCGATTGCGCCGGCAGAGCGCTTAGCCGTCTGTACGTTGATGTCGGCAAGGATCACCTGGTTGTCGGGGCTGCTCCTGGCGAGGTCGTACGCCGCGGCCGATCCCATCATCCCGGCTCCAAGAACAAGATACTTCATGTCACTCCTTTCGCATCACTGGCTGCTTTATTTCAGTATCTTCCCCGTCTCCCTGCTCCAGAACAACAGGTCGAGTTCGTCCATCGGTATCCCGACTTCCTCCGCAAAGCGCCGGAACTTCCCTTCGATCGTCCTGTAGCGCGCCGGGGTCAACGATTTCGGGAGCGCACGTATGATCCGGTGCCGGCGGAGGTTCTTCAAAATGTGCCTGTCGAGTATGGCCAGGTCCCGGTACCCGATGTTCCGGAGGAAATGGGACGCTTCCTTCCATCCCAGACCCTTCACATTCCGCACGAACCACGCCCGCATCTCAGGCGGGGAGCTTCCTTCGCCGAGGGCGGCAAGTATGCCCGGAAGAGTTTTCTTCGCCTCGATCAGGTGCCTCGCTTTCGTGTTGTGAAAGCGAATGTAGTGTTCCTTCCCGGCGAGGATCTCCGATGGATCGATATCGGACCACAGAAAACCGGCCTCCTTCAAATGCTCCACTACCCTTGCGGCATTGACGGCGCTTGATTGCGGCGTCAGCAGGCAATAGACAAGCTCGTAGAAATACTCCTCCTGCGGCACACACGTGAAATCTTGCAGCCGTGCACGTATCCCCGGTCGCCTCCCGGCATAGTCCCGGCGGAGGTCATCGACTTCACGGTACGGCGTTTCCCGCTTCACGCCAGCACCACGCGCGAGCCCGGCAGAGTCCTTCCCCGCCGCACCCGGACGAGTCCGTCCCGCTCCAGGCCCGCCAGGAGGCTCTCCAGCCAGGGGACGTCGTGCCGGGAGAACTCCGGACGGATCTCTCTCCCGAGCACTTCCGTCCTGAAACCGCCTTTTTTTCTCCGCAGGGCCTCGACGATGCGACCCCTGTAAATCCTGTTGGGCACGCCGTGCAATCCCGGCTCGGACTTCCGTGTCCCACGCGCGGCCTGCGTCATCCCCTCTCGTGAAGCGCAGATCCCTCCGAGCGGGCACCTGCTGCACGAAGGGAGTCGCCCGGTACATATCGTGGCGCCGATATCCATTAATGCCTGGTTCCAATCATACACACCGCGCCGGGGAAGTATCCTCTCTGCCGTGCGCCAGATCTCTGCTTCGCTTTTCATATCCGCCGTTGAGGACATGCGCCATAGCACGCGCGAGAGAAGCCGCCGTATGTTCACATCGACAACCGGTACCGGCAGACCGTGGACCGACGAGAGTATCGCATGCGCCGTGTACCTCCCGATTCCCGGGAGCTCCAGGAGCGATGCCGCGTCGGACGGAATCTTCATCCCCCGTTCGACGAGCACTGAGGCGAGCGCGTGCAGCCGGACCGCCCTGTTGTTGTACCCCATCCCGCGCCACGCCAGCACCACTTCCCGCTGCCGCGCCAGGGCCAGCGAACGCATTGATGGAAAACGGCGGAGGAACCGGGGGTATATGTCGAGGACCCTGCTGACCTGCGTCTGTTGCAGCATGATCTCCGACAGTATGATCCTGTACGGATCGGACTCGCCCCGCCACGGCAGAGAGCGTCCGTGCCGGCGGTACCATTGGCGCACTGGAGAGATGATGCTACGGTCGCGACTTCTCATCTCTCAGGAAGATCTCGACGGCTTCACGGTTCCCCTCAAGCATGTCCAGCCGGGCAAGTTCGGCAAATGTCACCCAGCGGATCTCTTCAAATGCGCGGTTCGCGGGCTTTCCCGCGTACCGATCGACAACAAAATAGAATACCCGGAAGGAACCATCTCTCTCCGGGTCGGCCACTCCGTCCTTGTACACCCACTCCTGCCGGTGAATTTCCGCCCCGGGGGTCGCCTCGATCCCCAGCTCTTCGCGAAGTTCCCGTTGGAGCGCTCCGGCCGGGGACTCTCCCGCTTCCACCTTCCCACCCGGGAATTCCCACTTCAGAGGATACACGGCATTTCGCTTGCGTTGGCATGCAAGCACCATTCCGTCATCCCTGATTATGCCGACCGCCACTTCCTTCATTGCTGAAAGATACGAAAATTGAGGGAAAATCGAAACCTGAGCCCTCACGGCGCCACAATCCCTGCGAGCGGAAGAAAGAACCCTCTTAATTGGATTCGAGAGGATTCGGCGGATTGCCACAATTGTGGATATATATGCATTGAGGAATGCCTTTCATAGTACCGGAACACGCGGATGGAATTCAAGAGGGACATAATCGGAGAATACACGGGGTCTTTTGCCCCCTCGGTCGGAGGGAACACGCTTGTCGTGCGGAACAGAACGAGGATTTATGAGAGCGAGAAGGGGCACCTCTCCTACGTCATCACCGAGCAGGTCACCGATCAGCACCGGCGCCTGACCCGCAGGGAGACGTACGTTGGACTGGTGACGGAACAGGCTCCATCAGAGGAAGACGGAATTTTTCATCTTCACCTCAGTCCGCTCGACAAGCCCTACAGGGGGGGGAATGATCTCAGGTGCAATTTTCTCTTCAGCGAGGATTTCAATTCATATTTCCTTGTGTTCGACTGGAAGGAAGGCCTGGGAAGAATTCAGTTTCGTCTGAAGAAAGCCTCGCAAAACGGTTCAGGGAGGCGGAGGAAACAGGTGTAGCTCTCCTTCACCACGGTCCCCACCCCGGGCACTCCACGCGAATGACGTTCCAGGCTATCCCGGATCGCTTCATGCGGACCGTGGCCACCCCCGAAGCAGAGAGGGAACGGAGGGTCCCGGCCTCGAGCCCCGTCCAGGAGATTGCGAACCGCACGCTGGCATATCCCCGCTCAACGGTACATCCTCTCTCCGTTACATCGGAACCCGTGAAGACCGCGATCCCTGCAACGAACGTGTCAATCGAACGCCGCATCTCCTCGCGCGTGACGGGCCTCCCCGAGGGACTGTAGAGTTCCTCCCTGTCTGACCTCTGCATGCACCCTTGCGTGTCCCTTCCGAAGAGCGCATAAAGAAAATGCCCCGCAAACATAGTCGCGCACGCCTCCTCATCGGGGTGGAAATCCTCGTACACGAAGCTGTGCGTCATTCCCGCGATCCGAACGTCGTCGATTTCCATGTCAAAAAGTTCTTCGACGATGAACCTGTAAGCCTCGGCAGGGGGAACGGTCCGGTCGAAGTGGACAGCGATTGCGTTTGCTCCGAGGTGATCGATCAATCTGCGGAGTTCCCCCGGGATTTGCCGGGGGGGGAGTGATGAGGGGGGAGTGAAGCGCGGGTTCCCGGCATAGGAACGGACGGTCGTCTTTCCGACTCCCTGGAACTGCCTTTCGAACTCTTCTACGGTGTCAAGCCACTCGCCTATGATCTCGGGGGGAGCATCCGATTCGCTGAAGGAAAACCGGGCTCCGTATTTCTCCTCCAGATTCTTCCGCTTCTGTTCGTTCAGCGCGCGTTGTATGCGGTCCTGCGTGTCGTCCGGCATTTCCGTCTCTCCGCTGTTGGTAATGATCGCTTCGGAGCCGATGGAGTCGCCGGGGGGGGGTCAGGTCCGGACGTAGTCTACGAATTCAAATTCCGGGTGGCGTTCGCGTGCCGCTTCTCTGAACACGGTGCCGAGCAGGTGCTCGTAGGGGGGAAAAAACGCGTCCGCCTCCACGTTCCGGTCGACAAGCGTCAGATAGAGTTCGTCGGCGCGGTCGATGAGCTGCGCGTACACATTCCCTCCCCCGATCACAAACACTCTCTCCGCAGACGCAAGTGCCCGGAGCGATTCCTCAATCGAAGCGTATGACTCGATCCCCGGCACGGGAGAGGAGCTCAGCACAACATTTCTCCTCCCCGGGAGGGGTCGTCCGAGCGATTCCCATGTCCTCCTACCCATCAGGACGGCATGGCCCGTTGTCAGACGCTTAAATCGCTTCAAATCCTCCGGAATGTGCCACGGGAGCTTCCCATCCTTGCCGATGGCGCGGCGGTGATCCAGAGCCGCGATAATAGCCAATTTCACACCGCCACCTGGAATTTGATCGGCTCATAAGATTTATACCCGACCAGCGTAAAATTTTCGAACCTTAATTCGTCTATGGGTACGTCGTCAATTTTCACGGAGGGGAGAGGTTTCGGTGTGCGCGTGAGCTGTTCCCGGAGCCCCTCGATATGGTTCACGTAGATATGCGCGTCGACGATCGTATGGCTGAATATTCCCGGCGTCAGTCCGGCCTCGTGTGCCAGTATCTGTGTCAGGAGCGCGTACGCGGCGAGGTTGAACGGTATCCCCAGGGCGATATCCCCGGAACGCTGTGTGAGGTGGCAGCAGAGTCTCTCCTGCTGGACGTTGAACGTGAACGTGTAGTGGCATGGGGGGAGCCTGCTCTCCAGCGCGTTCCCGGGTTCCCAGGCCGTCACGACCATCCGGCGGGAGTTCGGATCGGTCTTCAGGAGCTCGATCACACGAGAGATCTGGTCCACCTCCACCACTTCATACTTCCCCGTGGAGGGATTGATCTGTGCGCTCGGAAACCGGCGCCAGTAGCGCCCGTACGCGGTTTCCAGATTCCCATTTTCGTCCGCCCACGCGTTCCAGATCTTTGTGTGCTTCATCAGGTTCCGGATGTGGTCCTCGCCGGAGAGGTACCAGAGGACCTCATAGAGCATGGCGTCGAAGTTCACCTTCTTTGTCGTCAGCAGGGGATACCCCTTCGCCAGATCGACCTTGTAATGTTCGGCGAAGCAGGATATCGAATCCACCCCCGTCCGGTTCTTCTTCATCGTGCCGTTGGTCAGCACCCGTTCGACAAGATCCAGATACTCCCGCATGCCATTCCCCGTGTCGATGATCCCCCGCGCTCCGGAGGTTCCCCCAAAGTAGCAACGCACCCGCCGAAAAGCAATTCTGCGGCCCGCCGCTTGAGCCCTCCGCTCGACATCGAGACCCATGAGCGCCGTCCTCCCTGCGCCGTTCTCTCCCGGGAGCCCGAAAAATCTCCCCCTGTTTCACCGAGAGGGAGAACCGTCGAGTGCCCTGACCGGGGCGCGCCGACGTCACCTGGTAGATCTTGAGCAGGTTCTCAGCTTCAATGGCGGCATCAGTCGGGCTCATGGGTTGCAACAGAGCAAGGAAGGAAAAATGAAGAGAAACTGTACGATGAAATCCACGGAATATCAAGAAAACAGGGATCTCCGGGGCTCTCGCGGCACTCTTTTCCATGGTTTGGCCGTAACAAACAGCAGGCCAAAACGTAACACTATGAAAGAGAAGGTCATACTGAAACGCGAAAGCGACATTGTCATGAACCCGAAAAAATACTTCTGGCCGGGATGGGTGGGGTGTCTCTTTTTGGCATCTGCGGTGGTAACCGCCGCCGGCGAAAAACAGATCGTCTCTCTCAAAGACCTGAGCGAGACGCAGGTCAAGTGCGCCGGGTTCCAGATTCAACAGGAAGCAATTGTTCATATCAAGGCGGTGGGCGCAGGGGGCGAAAACAAGTGGTCATATCGGAACGGCGATCGCGGCGGGGACTTGACCGCGTATCCCTGGATCATTGACGCCGATACGCGCAACGTGGTCTGGGAGATGACCGTCGATAACTCCTCGAAATGGAAGGATGAAAGGAGTTTCGACGGAACGGTGACGCTCCCGGCCGGTTCCTACGAAGTGTATATCGCCGCCGCAACGTTTTCCATCAACACCGCATTCACCCACATCTCGATGACCGTCGACCACCGGAAGAATCCGCTCTTCGGCGACGTGCGGGAAGAAAAGAAGAATTTCTTCCACTGGCTTTCCGGCTGGTGGTCCGACGACTTCATGAAGTCGTGGGACAAACGGTCCCGGACATGGGGGATCGATCTCCTTGTCGATGAATCCGTCGTCGTCTCGTCGTTCAATCCCCCCAAAGCCCGCGACAATGTGGTGATCAAGGCGACGGGTCTCGGTGAAAACGAGGTTATCCGGAAGTCGTTCTCGCTCGGCGAAGCCGCAACGCTGTTCATCTACGCACTGGGGGAAGGGGACAAGGAGAATCAGCTCTCGGACCACGGCTGGATCGTGAACACGGCCGACAGAAAACGCGTATGGGAGATGCAGCTTCGCAACTGCACGTACGCCGGAGGAGCGGAAAAGAACATCCGCTACGTCAACTCGGTCACACTTCCGAAAGGCGACTACACTCTCTACTATGTAACGGACGGAAGCCACTCGAGCGTCTGCTGGAACGCGAACCCCCCGTATGATCCGCTCAGCTGGGGGATCACGGTGTCCGCCGACCACGAAAAAGAACGGAAGAACTTCAGGGCGATCCCGAACGAGGATGACCGGAATGTCGTCGTGAGCCTCATCCATCCCAAGAACAGCGACTACCTGTCGGAGGGATTCACGCTGAAGAAGGACGCCCGCATCCGCATCTACGCGATCGGCGAGAGGGACAATTCACGCCGCTCGATGGCGGACTACGGGACGATCCTCGACGCAAAGACGCGCGAGAAGGTCTGGACGATGGACGTCGATAGGACGTCGCACGCCGGGGGCGCGTCAAAGAACCAGTATATCGATGAGATCGTCACCCTCCCCCGGGGAAACTACATCGTGACGTACACGACGGACGATTCGCACGCGTACGACGACTGGAATTCGGATCCTCCGTATGACAAGGAACACTACGGGATCACGGTGATGGGTGTCGGGGAAAAATGGGATCCTTCGATTGTCGGCAAGTACACCGAAGAGCGGAACAGGAACATCATCGCCCAGATCGCACGTCCCGGCAACAGCGTCGATGCATCAAAACCGTTCACCATCGACAAGACCACGCGCGTCCGTGTCTATGCGATCGGGGAGGGGATGGGCAGGGAGATGGACGACTACGGCTGGATAGAGGATGCACGGACGGGCACGGTGGTATGGGAAATGACGTACCGGATGACATTTCACGCCGGGGGCGACCGGAAAAACCGGATGGTGAACACCACCATCATACTCGATCACGGGAGTTACCGGCTCCGGTTCAAGAGCGACGATTCACACTCGTTCGGAGACTGGAACGCGGATCCTCCCGATGATCAGCAGTACTGGGGAATCACGCTCTACCGGGATGATGCGCCCCCCGCTCCGGGAGGTCCCGCCGCCCCGATGCCGCCGGCGACTCCCGAACCTCCGGACGATCCCGATAATTGAGACCGGATCAGTATCCGTACTTCTCCCGCCGTGAGGCTCCTCCACAATCCCGGAGAGAGCCCTTCCAGCGACAGGTCCCCGATCCTGGTCCGGATGAGCCTCAGCGTGGGATGACCCACTGCCGCTGTCATTTTCCTCACCTGCCTGTTCCGCCCCTCCGTCAGCCTCAGCTCGAGCCATGCGGTCGGCACCGATTTTCTGAAGCGGATGGGAACCGGCCGCGGCGGGAAGTCCGGTTCGCGGCCGAGGAGCGTCACCTCCGCATCCCTCGTCCTCTTCCCCTCGATGGTCACCCCGTGCCTGAGCCTCTCGAGCGCGGCAATTCCCGGTATTCGCTCCACCTGCACGACGTATGTGCGCGGGTGCATGAAGCGGGGCTCCGTGATTCCTCGTTTGATCCGGTTGTCATCCGTCAGCACCAGGAGCCCTTCGCTCTCCGCATCGAGCCGTCCCGCCGGGTAGACCGTGTCCGGGAACGGGCCGCAATCGGCGAGCGTCTTCCACTCTCCCTCGCGGGTAAACTGTGAAAGCACGCCGAAGGGCTTATAGAGGAGTATGACTGTTGCCGGCATGGCGGGAAGATAAAGAGATCCAGCCACAGAAGCGACACGCGAGTGTTGACTCTCGGTCGGGTTCCCTTGACTTTTCCTCGGTACATTTGTATCCTGAAAAGCATAGCCCGCCGGTGGGCGGGAGGCGGTCCGGCGTGCTCCGTTCTTGCTGCTCATGCGGCGCTGTGTGCGCGAAAACCTGTTCGCGGGACGCTTCAGCAGGGCTTCTCCCTCCTCCAGAATCTCCCCCCTCCCGCGCACAGTCGCCAGGATCATGAAATTTTTCCACAATCCGGAACTGAATGACCCTTTCGGTACGATGTTGTGTTCTTCTCCTTGCCATCTCCCTCCCCCTGAACGCCCGTGCACAGCAGTTCAGGGTTGACACGCTTGCCCGGGGGCCCGCGATACAGCTCCCGTCTGCCATCGCGTTCATACCGGGATCGGTTGACAGGTTCTTCTTCGCCGAGCGAAGCAGCGGACGGGTGCGTCTGTATGACGGTTCGGTACGCCCCGGTTCGTTCCTGACGGTTCCCGTGGAGGACGAGAATGAACAGGGACTTCTCGGCGTTGCGGTACATCCCCTCTATCCTGATTCCCCTTTCGTGTACGTGTTCTACGTCCGGGCGATCGACCGGGCCGGCATTCTCGAGCGCTACCGTGACCAGGGTGGCGAAGGTGTTTCACCGCAGTTGCTCCTGTTTATTGCACGCCGCGATGACGCCACGCAGAATAACGGGGGAGCGCTCCGGTTCGGTCCGGACGGAAAGCTCTATGTCGCGGTCGGAGATCACGCGGCCAAACCGTCGAATGCGCAGGATACGCTGGGGGGAAGAAATCTCCGCGGTAAGATTCTGCGCCTGAACCCGGACGGGACGGTCCCCGCCGACAATCCCTTCCCCGGGAGGTATTTCTGGTCCTTTGGCCTTCGCGACCCTTCAGGCCTCGGGTTCGATCCGAAGAGCGGGCGGCTGTACGTCACCGAAGGGGGGGCGACTCTCACCAACGACGTGATCGCCATCTCACGCGGGGCAAACCTCGGATGGCCGGGACGCCACAAGAGCGCGCCCGAGGCAGAACATCTCCCGGTGATCCTCTACAGCACGGGACACGGCGATCAACCCGACCTCACGGGGATCGCCGTCTACCGGGGGGATTTTTTTCCGAGGCTTAACGGGAAAATCCTTTTTGCGGGAAACGCAGACCCGACGCTTTGGGTGGGCACGCTGAACAGCGCCGGGGATTCACTCGCCGCCTCGCCGATGTACCGCTCCAACACGGGCTTTTCGGATGTTCAGGTCGGCCCGGACGGCTGCATTTACCTGGCGAACGGTCCCTACCGGGGAAGCAGGATTGTCCGGCTCTCCCCCCTTCCGCCGCAGTTTGTTTCGGAGGCTCCGTTGAACGCCGTCCTCGGAGAGCAGTACATCTACACGCCGGCGTTTTACGGCACCCCCCCGGTCCTGGATATTCTGAGCGGCCCCCGTGGGATGGTCATCGACTCGACGGACTGGAGCATTCACTGGGTCCCGACAAAACTCGAAGCGCTCGAAGGGAAACAAACAGTCATTCTCCGCGCGCGCAATGGCGCCGGCTCGGCCGATCTGCGGTTCACGCTCGCAGTTCAGAATGTCAACGAGCCCCCGTCCCCCTTCGCGCTCACGTCCCCTCCCGACGGAAGCGAACGTCGGTTCCTCGGCGAGGACCCCTATCTGACATTCAGCTGGTCGCCGGCGCGCGACCCGGATCTGGACACCGTCCGATACACGCTTCAGATCGACACCGTTGCCACGTTCAGCAGCCCTTTTCACTTGAACATCGACGCAGGGACCTCCAACTCTCTTCGCATTCCGCTCCCTCAGGCAAGCAACGCCTATTTCTGGCGGGTGGCTGCCACAGATGGTAAAAGTGTGACGCTCTCCGTCCCCCGGCTGTCCCGCATCGAAGTGGTCTTCTCAAAATTCCTTGGCCGTGAACGAGCCCGGCACGTCGAGCCCGTCCCCGAACAGAGTCTGCCCGCATCGTTCAACCAGGTCAATCCGGAGCCGAGCATCAGATACTCGGTGCCGCGCGACGGTTATGTGCGCCTCACCGTCTTCAACCTGCTCGGACAGGAAGTTGCCCGTCTGTACGACGGGATACAGCAGGCGGGGACGTACGACGTGGGGATCGCAAACGTGAATCTTCCCAGCGGGATTTATTTCTACCGCCTCATCGTGCCCGGTTTCGCAGAAACCAAGAAGATGGTGGTCTCCAGGTAAGCGTCACCTGCTCCGGCGTATGATCACGATGGTCTTGTCGTCTGAGTAATCTATCAGCCTGTTGTGCACCTGCACATCTTCGATGATCAACTCACAGATCGCCTTTGGTGATTTCGACTTGAATTCCTTCAGTTTGGCGATCAACCGCTCTTCTCCGTACATTTCCCGTTTCTCGTTCGACGCCTCGACGATGCCGTCGGTGTAGAGCATCATGATGTCGCCGCGACGCATGATCGTGAATTCGGTCCGGTACTTCTCCTCGGGGAAAGGGCCGATGATCTGTCCCGTCGCTCCCAGTTCCTCGGTCTGCCCGGTTGCCGCGTGGAGGACAATCGGGAAACAATGTCCTGCGTTCACGTACGTCACGAGTCCATTGTTCGAGTCGGCGAACTCGGCAAAGACCATCGAGATAAAATGCTCGGTGGTGAATGTCTTGTTGACAAGCCGGTTCAGCCGTCCGATCAGCGTGCTTATCTTCGTCTGGAACTCGACCCCCATCCGTATGGCACCGGAAACGTACAGGGCCTGTGCAGCGGCCGAGAGCCCCTTGCTTGCCGCATCTCCGATCACCACGGCCAGGCGGTCTTTGTCGTCGGAGGCCTGCAGGTAGTCGAAGAAGTCCCCACCCACGATCCGTTCGGAGAGCGAAATGCCGTAGAGGTCGTAGTTGCTGAACTTAAGCTCGTGAACCGGGAGAATGCTCCGCTGGATCTCCCGAGCCTTGTCCAGGTCACGTTCAAGATCCTTCGCCTTTCTCTCGCTCCTCCGGTTGCGGAGTGCGGACGTAAGCGCGCTGCCGATGATATTGAGGGCATAGGTCATGTCCTCCTTGAGATAATCCGCGTTGATGGCAAGGACGTACTGGTACAGGTTGTACCCCTTCCAGAGGACCTTCTCGCCGATCCCCGTTGCCGAGTAATGGGTGATCCCTTTCTGGCGGAGATAGCGATTTGTCTCGGTCCCGACAACCGTTCCTTTCTTGTCGAGCTGTCCGAACAGCGGATAATCCAGAACCCGGATCCGGAAGTTCTTCCGTATTTCCTCGATCTCGCCGTACTGCCGGAGCAGACGGTACGTGCCTGAATTATGCTCCAGTTTCCAGATCCGCCCCCCCTTTATCGGGATGGCTTCGTTGACGATAATGTTCTCGAGTATGTGTCCGAGGAGTTGCTCCTCGGTGCGGACCTTTTCGTCGCTCAGGACCCTGATGGTCCTGTAGAGCTTATGTTGATCCATTGTCTCCTGTCATGTCGATCGTGCGTGTCCGGCGTACGCGTCGGGCGTCCGCTTCACTCGTGGTACTTCATCTCGCCCACCTTCAGGGCAATCCCAAGGCGGTCTTCCTTCCGTGGGATAGCGCAGGAGTACTTCGTGCTGTACGCACAGTAGGGATTGTAGGCTTTGTTCAGGTCGATCTCGTACCGGTGGTTCGGATCATGAAGATCCTCCCCGGCGTCCAGGTAGCGTCCGACCTCGTACGTTTCATGCCCCGTGGTGCTGTCGGTGAACCAGATGCTCAGCGTTTCGGGGTATCGTGAGTACCTCTCGGTGTCGTACCGTGTGAATTTGTACACGTTCAGACGGAGCATAACCGGCGCATCGTTGCTCCCCGGGACAGGGAACTCGACATAGGCGTAGCGGACCTGCCGCCGGGTTTCTCCTTTCGTTCCCATCACGAGCACCGTCTCCGGGACCGCGTAGGTATGAAGGACGGATTCTCCGCGAAACGCGGGGTCGATGGGGAACCAGTTGATCCCGTGGTAGCGGGCGCTCGTGTCGCGGACGAACGGCGAGTGGGGGTCGTGCGCGAAGAACGCGTCCTTCTCCACGCGGTACGCCAGGTTATCCTCGTGAATGCGAAGGCTGTCCGCCTTCGTGAGGACCGGCAGGGACGGCCTGTGCGAACAGGACGCGAACATCATGACGCAGCCCGCACCTGCGGCTACGACGGTGCAATGCAGGTAGTTCATCGCACACCCTCCATGACGTGATTATACACGCGCTCAACATTCCCGGCCATGGCCATCGCCTGGTATTTGCGCTCGAAGAGGCCGAACGAGGCGCGTCCGAACGCCGATCTCTTCGGCCCGTCGTTGATGAGCCCGATCAGCGCGGCCGCGAGCGCCGGGGGGTCTTCCGCCGGTGTCAGTGTGCCGGAAACACCCTCGTCGATCATTGCGGCGATCCCGCCGACGCGCGTCGAGACCACGGGAAGTGCGGATGCGAGAGCGCGGAGTATCGCGATCGGAAACATCTCTGATGCAAGTTCGAGCGAAGAATGGCAGTAGATGTCGAACGCCGGATACACGTCCCGCAGGTCGTCGCGAAAGCCGAGGAATCGGACGCTTTCCCCGAGTCCCAGTGCTCGGGTCCGGGCCTTCAGCTCACCCTCGAGTTCCCCGTCGCCGGCGACGAGGAACAGGACACTCCGGTCCCCGCGTGCGACGAGCGCCGCAGCCTCCAGAAGGAAGCGGTGTCCCTTGAACGGGACGAGGCGGGCGACATTCCCGACAACCACGGTTCCTTCATCGATCCCCATCGCGCCCCGTATCCGGGCACGGGAGGCCGCCCGTACATCGAACGGGTCCGATTCGATCCCGATGGGGACGGTCGTCACCTTCCCGGGGGGTATGGCGTCCTCGCGGAGCAGGACATCCCTCCCTGCATCGGCATCCGTGATGAAGTGGGATGTTCCGTACCTGTTTCTGAGCGCGTGCGTAATATTGTGACGGATTGAGTGGGCGCTGTGTATACCCGCGACGTGCCGCGCCCGGGTGAACGCCGCCGCGATTGCCGCGCAAGTCCGATCGTAGTTTGCGTTGCTGTGGACGATGGTGATCGAACGGTCGCGCATTGCCCTGCGGAGAACACGCGAGATTTCGAAGACCCTGGCCATATCGCCGTACTCAACGGGGACGACGGGGAGTGATGCCTCGGCGCATTTGCGGAGGAGCAGGTGGCCTGGGCGGGCGGACACCCAGACCTTGTGGCCGCGGAGTGCCAGGTACCTGCCCAGAATCAGCACATAGTCTTCCCCCCCGGCGAATATATCCGTGGCGTTGGTGAGCAGGACATTCATCGGATCAGCCGTTGCCGTAGACGTCCCCGATGCCGAACTTGCTCGCCGCCCAGAGGGCAAGGTTCGCGGTAATCGCGGTGACAGCGCGGGTCTCGTCTTCTTCGCGGACGACAAGGTCGTACGTATCCGCGACAAACTTCATGTTCCGGAGTATTTTCCTCGCCTGCGCCCGTCTCACAGTGCCGTGCCAGAACGCGATCTGGCCCAGGATCATTCCAGCGTGACGCCGCAGCAGTTCCCTGACGCTGATCACCTTCTCGGCCCTCGGAGTCCGGGGGACGCACATATACGAGAGGTCCGTGAAGTATTCGTCCCAGAACGTGGCAAATATCTTGTTCTCGGGACGTCGGAGATAGCGGGCGCGTTTCAGGGAGAAATGGGCCTTCGTCCTTACGCGGAACCTCGGGATGACGGGATGCAGGTCATAGAGCGTCCGCTGCTGCGTCGAGTCTTCGGGGTCGGTTTCGCGGTACACCCACCGTCTCCTGAGTTTTCGCCAGGTGTCAACGCAAACGACGGGGGCTTTGCGGCTGTCGATGGAAATGAACTTGTCCCGTTCCATTCCCACCACGGTGATCCAGTGGTTCCAACCGTCAACGCACAGGAGTGCCGGGTACCCCCTTTTCAGAAACTGGACGAGCTCGCGCTTCGCCCGGAGCGAATCCTTGCGGCGTATCACTTTCATCTCGCAGTCACAGGCCTTCGCGGCGCGGGCGAGTTTGATCTCGTCAGTCCCGTTCCACCAGTGTGTCCCGGCGATGTGCGAAATCCTGTTTTCGTCCACTATTCTGCCCAGCATGATAAGCGCATACTTCAAGGCAAACGGTCCGCACTGCCACTTGTTCGGCTGAGGATACAGTCCCATCGGTGAGATAATTTCCAGATCGAATGAAGTCCGGGGAAAAAAGCGGCGGCTCCCGGGGGGGGATCACGTACTGTCTTATAGAATACGGAAAAGGGGGGGGATTTCCAAGGTGGGATTTGTGGCGTTTTTTGGCGGTTTTCGCTGGTTCTTACGTCTTTTTTGTCTCACGGATAAATAAGGTCAGCCCGGTATCGGGGGGTTTGTGCCCCATCTGGCGCATCAGCGCGACCACCTGCCCCCGATGGAACGTTGAGTGATTTACGACATGTTGCAGAGCCTCACTGTACCGGTAGGTAAATTGTTCCCCGGTGAGCGTCAAAAAGCCGAATGTCTCTGCGAGCTTTTTGTCTGATTGCGTGCCGAGGAACTTTGCCAGTGCGAACCCTGTCTGTTCCCATATCGTCTTCACGTCGGCGACGGTCGGCACGTCGGCGGGCCTCACCATGGACTTGTCGGGTGTTCCCGACATGCGGGAGAGCCACATCTTCTCGGCGCCGACCAGGTGCGTGAGGGTCCCGTGTATGCTTCTGTGGCTGCTCTTCATGTCCCGCATCGCCTCCTCGGCGGGGAGCGCCTCCACTGCCTCGAATATCCTGTTTGTTGCCCACGAGTTATACGCTATCAGCGCCTTTATCTCCTGCAGGGTCATGCACGCCTCCTGTGTAGGTTCGTCCGGTTGCCGGGGAGTCGGATCCTCTTCACCCCCGTTTTCCCACTTTCCTCTGTAGGTCCGCGATCGCCTTGAGGGCGTCGAGAGGCGTCATCCCATCGACGTTCAGGCGGGAGATCTCATCCCTGAGCGGATCGTCCTTCATCTCGAAGAGCGTCATCTGGATCTCGTCCGCGTGTATGCGCCCCTTCCTTTTTCCACCCGAATCCTCATGGACGCTCAGTTCTGAACCCTCGAGATTCTTCAGTATTGCTTTCGCCCTGTCCGTCACCTCGTCGGGGAGACCGGCCATTCTGGCGACATGGATCCCGTAGGAATGGTCGGCGAACCCCGCAGTCACCTTGTGGAGGAACACCACTTTGTCGCCATACTCACGGACGTCCACTTTGAAATTCCTGATGCGGGGGAAAAGATCCGCGAGCTCGTTGAGTTCGTGGTAGTGTGTGGCGAAGAGCGTGCGGGCCCCGACCCTTTCGTGCAGGTACTCTGTAAGCGACCAGGCGATGCTGATCCCGTCGAATGTGCTCGTTCCGCGTCCCACCTCGTCGAGAAGTATCAGGCTCCGGGATGTTGCGGTGTTGACGATGTGCGCGGCCTCGTGCATCTCCACGAGGAACGTGCTCTCGCCGGCGCTGATATTATCGCTTGCGCCGACGCGTGTGAATATCCTGTCGACGATCCCCACGGCAGCGCTCCGCGCAGGGACGAAGCTCCCGATCTGCGCAAGCAGGACGATAAGCCCGGTCTGCCGGAGAAAGCTCGACTTTCCGCTCATGTTCGGGCCGGTGATTATAAGTATCTGGTCGGAGGCGGTGTCGAGGTGGACGTTGTTGGGAATGTATTTTTCCCCCGGGGGAAGAAGGCGCTCGATCACCGGATGCCGCCCGTCGACAATATCGAGCACGGTGGAATCGTTCACGTCGGGGCGGGTGTACTCCTGCTCCAGAGCGACGCGTGCAAGCGAAGAGAAGCAATCGAGAGTTGCCAGCGCCCGGGCGGTTGCCTGGATGGCATCTGTTTCACAGGCGACCGCCAGCCGGATGTCGTTGAACAGTTGTGTCTCGAGGGCGAGAATCCTCTCTTCGGCATGCAGGATCCGGTCCTCGTACTCCTTGAGCTCCGGCGTAATATACCGTTCCGCATTTGTGAGCGTCTGTTTCCGGATGTAGTCGGCGGGGATCTTCTCCCGGTGCGTGTTGGTGATCTCGATGTAGTACCCGAAGACGTTGTTGAACCCCACTTTGAGCGAGGAGATGCCTGTTCTTTCCCGCTCCTTCCGCTGCATCTCTGCGATCCACTGTTTGCCGCTGAATGCCAGCGCTCGCAGGTCGTCCAGCTCTTGATTGTAACCGCTCCGTATGACTCCCCCTTCGGCGAGCGCAGCGGGGGGATCAGGCTCGATCCCGCTTTCGAGAAGCGCGACGGTCCCGGGAAGTACGTGGAGCCCGTCACGGACCTCCGCAAGAGGAGGGGTGGAGGCCCCCCGGACGGCGTCGCGCGCGTCGGCCACCGACTGGAGTGCGGACTTGAGCGCTATCATCTCGCGGGGCGTGGCCCGAGCGGTGCACACCCGGGTGTTCAGCCGCTCCAGGTCGCCAATACGACCCAGTATGGGAGCAATTGCCTCGAGCAGGGGAGCGGAACGTACGAATTCCTCCACTGCATCGAGCCTGCTGCGGATAGCCGGGACGCTGTTCAGAGGGTTATTGACCCATTGCTTCAGGAGACGACCCCCCATGGGAGTGTGCGTCCGGTCCAGCACCCCAAAGAGAGTCCCGTCGCTTGAGCCCGTGCTCGATGATGATATCTCGAGGTTCCGCTTCGTCGAAGGATCGAGAACGATATGGTCACCCACATCGTACGGCGTGATCCGGCGGATGTGAAGGAGTTTCGATTTTTGCGTTTCCTGCAGATAGTGCATTGCCGCGCCGGCGGCCATCACCGCAAGTCTCCGGTCCTCAAGTCCGAATCCCTTAAGGGACTGCGTTTTCAGCTGTCCCGTGATTAGTTCGCGGGCATAGTCTTCGGTGTAAATCCAGTCGTCCAGCGTGCTGTAGAGCCCGGCGAACACATTGGCAAGCAACCCCCGGAGTGTCTCAAGATCGCGCTTCTGGACTAGGATCTCCGCGGGGCTCACCGAAGAGACCTGCTCGGCAAGTGCCTTGAGGGGAAATTCACTTGCACGAAACTCGGCCGTCGTGACATCCACATAGGCGAACCCGACCAGATCGGTCCCGGTCGCGAGCGGAGTGGGAATGACGATCGCCGCGAGGTAATTGTTCAGTTTCTGATCCAACACCCGATCGGAGAAGGCCACTCCCGGAGTTACAACTTCGATCACCTCCCGCTTGACGATCCCTTTGGCAAAACGGGGGTCTTCCATCTGTTCGCAAACGGCCACGCGGTAGCCGGCTTTCACGAGCTTCGGGAGGTACGAATCGAGGGCGTGATGGGGGAATCCTGCGAGCGGGATCTCGCCTGCTGCTCCGTTCCCCCGTTTTGTCAGCGTAATGCCGAGCACGCGGGAGGTGATTTTCGCGTCTTCCTCAAACGTCTCGAAGAAATCCCCCATGCGGAAGAGAAGAATCGTGTCGGGATGCTTCGCCTTCACCTGGGCGTATTGCCTCATCAGAGGAGTGGACATGGAGGCAATGAACTCAATTCAGGTTCGTGGAATCCGATTCTCATTTCTCCAGTATCATGAAGATCCCCTCTATCCGCCCCATCGGGGCAGAGAGCTGAATCCCCGCAACACCCCCCTTGACATGGTCATATGTCTCCCGCGCTATCATCACCCCTTCGGCAAACCCTTCTTCCTTTGTCGTCGTCTTGCGCATCCTGTCGAGAATCTCCGCGGGCACGGAAGCGCCCGGAACTTCGTTGTTCATGAATTCTGCATTCCGGTATGAAACGAGCGGCCAGATCCCGCAGATGAGCGGTATCTTCACGCCGGTGATTCTCTTCATGAAACGCTCGAGTATGCGGATGTCAAAGACGGGCTGCGTGATCATGTATTCGGCGCCCGCCTCGATTTTCCAATCGAGGCGTTTCAGTTCCTCGTCGAGGTTGATGGCTCCGGGGTTCACCCCTACACCGATGCTGAATCCGGTCGGGTCTCCGATCGGGTTGCCGGCAAGATCGAGCCCGTGGTTGAGACGGTTGATGACGTTCGTCAGTCCGATCGCGTCCACATCAAACACCGCGGTAGCGCTCGGGTAGTTCCCGAGCTTGGGAGGATCCCCCGTGATCGCAAGAACGTTCCGAAGTCCGAGAGCCCATGCGCCGAGCAGATCGGATTGCATGCCGATCACGTTCCTGTCCCTGCACGCGAAATGGAGTACGGTCTCGATCCCGATGTCCCGCTGTATTATCGCGGCCATCGCGAGGGCGGACATTCGTGCTGATGCGCGCGGTCCGTCGGGGATGTTGATCGCGTCGATGCCGAAATGATGGAGCCGGCGCGCCTTCGCGACTTCCTTAAGCGGTGAGACTCCGCGGGGAGACACGAGCTCGGCAAGCGTCACGAACTCTCCCCGTGCGAGCTTGGTCGAAAGGCGCGATTTTTCCGTTCTCCCGACCACGTGCACGGCCTCCGGCGCAGTGACCGTGAGGCTCGCCGAACTCCGGTCCATCCTTTTGACGGGTTGGAGCGCCCGCACGGCACGGCGTATTGCCCGGATATGTTCGGGGTTCGTCCCGCAGCAGCCGCCGACGATTGTCGCTCCTGTCTGTATGAAACGCTTCGCATACTCTGCCATGTACTCGGGGGATGTCATATAGATGTTCCGCCCGCCGATACTCTGGGGGAGCCCGGCGTTCGGCTGGACGGAAATCGGCATCGCGGTGAGCGTCTTCAGGGTCTCGAGCGCGTCCAGCATTGCCCGTGGCCCGACCGAGCAATTGAGACCGAGGGTATCGACCCCCGTGTTCTCCATCGCCTTCACAAAGCTCTCCAGCGTCGCCCCGCTGAGCAGGTTCCCGTCGTCGTTGATCGTCACCTGCGCCATGACCGGGATCTCCCCGTTCAGCTCCTTCACGGCACGGACCGCCTGATCAAGCTCGGCGATAAGGGCGAATGTCTCGAGCACAATCAGGTCCACGCCCCCTTCCAGAAGGCCCCTGACCTGCTCTTTGAATGCATCACGCGCCTCGTCATATGACAGCTTTCCGAGCGGCTCGATCTGCACGCCGAGTGGTCCCACCGATCCGGCCACCAGCACTTCTCCTCCCGCAGCCGCTTTCGCAAGCTGTGCCCCCTTCAGGTTGATTTCGAAGACCTTGGGTTCGAGTCCGTGCGGTGCCAGCTTGAACCGGTTTGCGCCGAATGTGTTGGTCTCGATCACATCCGCTCCCGCCGCGACATAATCGCGATGGACTTCGCTCACGATGTCCGGGTTCGTACTATTGAGCTCGTCGAAGCAGGTATTAATGTAAATTCCCTTCTCGTACAGGTACGTCCCGACGCCACCGTCGAAGATGACCACCTCGTTGTTCTGCAACCGTTCTCTGAATCCTTTCATATGCGACGCCGATCTCTTAGTCTCTCGTGTCGGGACGATCCAGCTCCTGCCCGTGCTGACTGTAATAATACGAAATTATTTCCTCGAGGCCAAAATGACACGTTTCTTGACTCTCCTCCCCGAAATCTCTATATATACTGCAAAAGACGCCACTTCCGGATGAACCGAGAGTACCATCAATGGCACAGCCCGTCGCTGGGATGCAAGATGGAGCTCCTGGTGTTCGGCCATGGGGGGACCGCTCTCCTGGTATTCCCCGCATCCAAAGTGTCCCTCGTCCTGGCAACGGGGGAACAGGACCTCTGCCTGCATGACAATGTCCTTCTCACTCGCATGCTCGAAGAGAAAGGGGTCCCCCGGCTTCTTGACGTGTGGAAACGAAGTTCGACATCTGGATCGATGAAAGGAAGATAATGGCGGGAGGCCGGTTCCTCCTTTAGGGAGAATCATGATCAAAGAACTCCGCACGGACTTCAACCGGCAATGGAACGTGAGCCGGTATCGCCGCCTCCTCGACAGACTTGACTCTCGTTGCGGTGCGCATATCAGCTTCCGGGTCTGCGAGACGCCTGTTTTCATGCCTCCGGACATCATCCGGCTGATGGAACAGAGTGGACGGGAAATCATGGAACAGCTCGTGGGGAACGCTGATTACAGGGCCGCCTCGGAACGTGCCATTCCCGCGCGCTTCAAGACTCCCCGCGAGGATCCGCATCCCCTCTTCGCCGCGGTTGATTTCGGGATCGAGGAGAAGCCAGACGGCCGTCTCGCCCCCAGGCTCATCGAGCTGCAGGGCTTTCCCTCGCTCTATGCCTACCAGCCGGTACTCTGTCAGGAATACGGGGCCGTGTACGACCTTCCCTCCGGCCTGAGCCAGTATGCAGAGGGGATGGACGCCGACAGGTACGAGATGCTTTTCAGGACCGCGGTCCTCGGGACCAGGGCGCCGGAAAACGTCATTTTGATGGAAATTGATCCGCTTCAGCAGAAAACGCTCCCCGACTTTCGGCTGACCGGGAAGCTGTGCGGAATAGCCATCGTCAATGTCCGCGATATCGTCCGGAAGGGAAACAGGCTCTATTACAAGAAAGGGGCAACTCTCATCCCGATTGACCGTATATATAACAGGGTAATTCCGGAGGACCTGAAGAAGTCCGGGGCCCGGCCCGCATTCAAGATGAGTGACGACATCGACGTCGAGTGGGCCGGTCATCCCAACTGGTTCTTCCGCATGAGCAAGTTTTCTCTCCCTTTCATCAACCACCCCACCGTGCCGAAATCGGTATTTCTCTCCAACGTCGACACGCTTCCCGTCGAATTGCGGGACTGGGTCCTCAAGCCCCTCTTCTCATTTGCCGGGAGCGGCGTACTCGTCGCTCCGGCCCGGTTCGACATCGAGAGCATCACCGGCCCCCGGCGGAGGGACTACATCCTCCAGGAGAGAGTCCAATACGCGGGGGTCGTTGACACCCCCGCCGGACCGACAAAAGTCGAAGTGCGGATACTGTACCTCTGGCACGACAATCCCGTCCCCGTTCTCAATCTTGTCCGGCTCGGTCGCGGGGCGATGATGGGTGTCGATCACAACAAAAACATGGACTGGGTCGGCAGTTCCGCCGGCTTCTGGCCTGCATAATAAACTCCCGGTAGCAGTTATTTCCCAACATGAACGGAGACCCCATGAACCCGCTTCGCGATGTCACGTTGTGCATACTCGGACTGTCCCTGGCAGCATCATCAAGCGCGCTCAGCCAGCAGCGGGACAGGAGCAAAATTCCGGAATCGTACCGGTGGAACCTGGCGGACCTGTACCCCACGGATGACGCCTGGAAAACGGCAAAAGAGGCGTTCTCCGGAAAGATCGGCGCTTCGGGGAAGGAGGAGGGCGTGATGCAGCCATTCCGCGGAAAACTCTCGGAGTCTCCGCAGACACTCCTCGCCTGCTTCGAGTTGACTACCGATCTTGAAAAAGAATTCATGCGACTGTCTGCCTACGCAAGCATGGCATCCGATCAGGACACCAGAGATCCGAAGTATCTCGCAATGGTCCAGGCGATGGGGCAGATCGGCTCCACGTTCAGCGCGAAGGCGGCATTCATCGACCCCGAACTGCTGGAGATGGGGAAAGCGAAGATCGATGCCTTCCTCGCGAAGGAACCGAAGCTGGAGAAATACCGCCACAACCTTGACGACGTTCTCCGCAGGAAATCACACACGGGGGGGGAGAAGGAGGAGAAGATCATCGCCGACGCCAGTCTCATGGCCGACGCACCGGACAACATCTACGGCATTTTCTCAAATGCCGAATTTCCATACCCGAGCGTCACGCTCAGTGACGGAAAGACCGTAAAGCTGGACAAGGCAGCCTACACGCTGTACCGGGCCGTGCCGAACAGGGAAGACAGAAAAAAAGTGTTTGAAGCGTTCTTCGGGAAGATCAACGAGTTTCGCGCAACGTTCGGGACGCAGCTCTACGCGGAAGTAAAAAAAGACATGTTTTATATGAACGCGCGGCACTATACATCCTCCGTTGAATCCGCTCTTGACGGGAGCAACATCCCCGTCGCGGTCTACCGGAGCCTCGTGAGCAATGTCAATAACAACCTCGGGACATTTCACCGTTACCTCCGGCTCCGCGCCCGGATGATGGGCGTGGACAAGCTCCATTACTACGACCTGTACGGGCCCCTGATGAAACGCGCGGACATCGACTACACATACGAGGAAGCGGAAAAGCTCGTCCTCGCCTCGCTCAAGCCGCTCGGAGAGGACTACATCAAAGTCGCGAGGAAGGGATTTGCCGAACGGTGGCTTGACGTCTACCCCACCGATGGGAAACGGTCGGGTGCCTACTCCCAGGGGGGGGCGTATGACGTCCATCCGTACATGCTCCTCAACTATAACGGCAAGTACGATGATGTGAGCACGCTGGCCCACGAATTCGGTCACACGATGCACAGCTACCTCTCCAACACATCGCAGCCGTATTCCACGTCGCATTACTCGATATTCGTCGCGGAAGTGGCATCGACGTTCAATGAAGCCCTCCTCCTGGATTACATGATGAAGACGATCAAGGATGACGACGTGCGCCTGACGCTCCTCGGCAGCTACCTGGACGGTCTCCGCGGGACGCTTATCAGGCAGACGCAGTTTGCGGAGTTCGAGCTCCGCATACATGAGATGGCAGAAAAGGGGGAGACGCTGACCGGGGATGTCCTGGACACGCTGTACATGGGGATCGCGAAGCGGTACTACGGGCACGACACGGGGGTCTGCATCGTCGATGACGAGATCAAGGCCGAGTGGGCGTACATCCCCCATTTTTACTACAATTTCTACGTCTTCCAGTACGCGACATCGCTCACCGCCTCCGGCGCCCTCTCGGAGGAAGTTCTCGCGGGCGACAAGGATGCGACGAAGCGATACCTCGCGCTTCTCAAATCGGGGGGGTCTGACTACCCGATCGAGCTTCTGAAAAAAGCGGGGATCGACATGACGACGTCGGTTCCCTTTGAGCTGACGATGAAGAAAATGAACCGGGCCATGGATGAGATGGAGAAAATACTCGACAGGAAGAAGAACTGAGTGTTGATCTCATGCACCCGCACGCTTCTGTTCACAACAAAGGAACTCCCATGAGAATCCTCCTCGTAGCGCTCGCCGTCATCGCGGGGTCCTGCGCCCCGTCCCTGACCGAAGATCAGAAATTCGAATCCCTCGCCGGGAACTACATCGGAGCCCTGCTCCGCATGAACCCGGAATGGGCCACCACGCTTGGCGACCACCGCTACGACAATGAAGTTTCCGACTACTCGCCTGCCGGTGTCGCCGCCTCGCGCGCGCTGGCTGCCGCGTACCTTGATTCCGTGAAATCCATCACGCTCGGCGGGCTCAATGCCGTGAACCGGATCGACTGCCGCATACTGAGGACCAACCTGGAATACACTCTTTTCCAGATCGACTCGTTACGCGAGTACGAATGGAATCCGATGAACTACAACCCCGGGGGGGCGATTTACGTGCTTCTGGCGCGAGATTTCGCGCCCCTGGACGAGCGCCTGGAGAGTGTACGCCACCGGTTGATCAGGATCCCCGCGGTACTCGACGCCGCTCGAAAGGTCCTGAAGACCCCCCCGAAGATCTACACCGAGACTGCACTGCAGCAGAACACAGGAACGATCGGTCTCATCCGGGACGAGCTGAACGTCTACATCGCACAGAGCGGATGGACGGCGGAGAAAAAGGAAGCCTTAAAGGCCGCGCAGGACTCCGCAGTCGGAGCCCTCCGGAGTTTTGGAGAGTGGATGCAGAAGGATCTCCTTCCCCGCTCGACCGCTGACTTCCGGCTCGGAGATGAACTCTACAGGCGAAAGCTCCAGTACGCCCTTGAATCGGATATCTCAAAAGAAGAGATCATGAAGCGGGCGGAGTCGGATCTCCGCGCCACGCAGGAAGCGCTCTATGAAACCGCCCTCCCCCTGTACCGGGGATTCCTGCCGAAGGGAGACACAACGGACAAGAACACGGTCATCAGGAAAGTTCTGGACAAACTGGCCGGGAGCCATCCCGGCAACGAGAACATCGTCGAACGCGCGACGGGAGATCTTCAAAAGGCCACCGAGTTTGTCCGGGCACAGAACCTTGTCACGGTCCCATCCGATCCCGTAAAAGTGATCGTCATGCCCGAATTTCAGCGGGGGGTTGCGGTGGCCTACTGCGACGCCGCGGGTCCTCTGGAGAAGAATGGACAGACCTTGTTCTCGATCTCTCCCACACCGAAGGACTGGACGAAGGAGCGGACGGTCTCATTTTTCCGGGAATACAACGATTACATGCTCCAGAACCTCACGATCCACGAAGCGATGCCGGGGCATTATCTCCAGCTCGCCCACGCGAACCAATTCAAAGCGCCGACGATGGTCCGCGCGATATTCTCGAGCGGAACGTTTGTCGAAGGATGGGCGACATACGCCGAGCAGTTGATGGCCGAAAAGGGATACGGTGGACCGGAGGTCAGGATGCAGCAGCTCAAGATGCGGTTGCGCCTTATCATCAACGCGATGCTTGATCAGAAGATTCATACGCAGGGGATGACCGAGAAGGAGGCCATGGACCTGATGAAGAACGAAGGTTATCAGGAAGAAGGGGAAGCGGCGGGGAAGTGGCGGCGGGCGTGTCTTTCCTCGACGCAGCTTTCGACATACTACGTGGGAAACATCGGGATCAACGACCTCCGGACGGCCTACGAGAAGAAATTCGGGCCCTCCACCGGCCTGAAGACGATGCATGACGCCCTCCTCTCGTTCGGATCGCCGGCCCCTCGCTATCTGATGGATGCGCTGGGTCTCTGAGAGGGAGTGAAATGCGGCGTGCTGCCCTCCCTGAAAAAGCAACGACCGCAGGCGGTAACCGGATCCGCCTGCGGTCGTCGAATGTGAGGGTGGCGGCTACTTGTAGCTGTTCAGAGCCTTCATGTAGTTCGCCCTCTCGAATGCCGTCGGATCGGCCACCGACTTCTGGCTCATGCTCCCCTTCAGCTGGCTCACCGATTCGTATTCGTGTTCCTGCATCCATTGATTGAGTTCGGCCAGGACTTCCCTGATCCTCCCCGGACCGTGCTTCAGAAGCGCGGAGCACATCATAGTCACGTCCGCCCCCGCCATAAGCATTTTGAGGACGTCTTCCGACGTGTGGATGCCGCTCGTGGCAGCGATGCTCGCCTTGATTCTCCCGTGCAGTATCGCCACCCAGCGCAGTGGCAGCCGGAGCGCCTGGGGCGTGCTTAGTATCACGTTGGGGGCCACCTCGAGAGTCTCCAGGTCGATATCCGGCTGGTAGAACCGGTTGAACAGCACCAGCCCGTTTGCTCCGGCGGCGTCGAGCTTGTTCGCCATGTTGGCCATCGAGCTGAAGAACGGGCTCAGCTTCATCGCGACCGGGATCTTCACGGTGCTCTTCACCGCGCGGAGAACCTCAAGGTACCGCTCCTCGACATCCGTCCCCGGGAGGTTCGGTTCGGTGGGGATGTAGTACACGTTCAGTTCGATTGCATCGGCCCCCGCTTCTTCGATCTTCTTTGCGAATTTCACCCATCCTCCGGTTGACACCCCGTTCAGGCTCCCGATCACCGGGATCCCCAGCGCCTGTTTTGTCTTGTGGAGGTGTTCCACGTACTCCTCGGGACCCAGGTTGTAGTCGTCGGCTTCCGGAAAGTACGTGATGGCCTCCGCGAAGCTTTCGGTGCCGTTGGCGAGATAGTGGTTCAGCTCCGCGGAATCGTGGACGATCTGCTCCTCGAAGAGGGAGTACATCACGATCGCCGCCGCCCCCGAGTCCTCAAGCCGCTTCATGCTGTCCAGTGTGTGGGAGAGCGGACCGGCGGAGGGGACGATCGGGTTCTTCAGCTTGAGTCCGAGATATGTCGTTGTCAGGTCCATGGTCATGCCTTCAGTTGATATGTTCGTGATGTCGTCGGCTCAATGCGCGGCGTTTCCGGTCGTCGGGGGTGCGGTCGTATTCTCCTCGCGCGCCATCTCCTCGAATATCCGGTACCGCCGCCGTGTGTCCCCCTCCGCCAGCACCATGAGGCGCTTCGCCTCTTCGGGGTTGCTCTTCGTCAGCATCTTGTACCGTGCTTCCGTGTAGGCGTAATCCTCAAATTTGATTTTCGGCGCCTTCGAGTCAAGCTTCATCGGGTTCTTTCCCTCCCGCGCCAGCATCGGGTTGTACCTGTAGAGAGGCCAGTGTCCGCACTCCACCGCCGCCTTCTGATTCGTCATCCCCGTCGTCATGTTGATCCCGTGAGCGATGCAGTGGCTATAGGCGATGATGAGAGAGGGACCGTCGTACGCTTCCGCCTCCATGAACGCGCGGATCGTCTGCATGTCGTTCGCTCCCATGGCCACGCCCGCCACGTACACGGTGCCGTACTGCATCGCAATCAGGCCGAGGTCCTTCTTGGCAAGCGGTTTTCCGCCGGCGGCGAACTTCGCCACCGCAGAGCGGGAAGTCGATTTGGACATCTGCCCTCCCGTGTTGGAATACACTTCCGTGTCAAGGACAAGGACATTGACGTTCCGTCCCGAGGCCAGAACATGATCCAGCCCGCCGTACCCGATGTCATATGCCCACCCGTCCCCCCCCATGATCCAGACGCTCTTCTTGACGAGTGCTTCGGCAAGGCTGAGCAGGTTCTTCGCCTCGGGCGTGTTGACCCCCTGGAGTTTCTTCCTCATCTCTTCGACCCGGACGCGCTGCGCGTAGATCCCCGACTCGTCCCCCTGATTCGCCTCGAGTATCCCCTTCGCAAGCTCCGCGCCGATCGTCGGTTCGAGGACGCCCACCAGTTCCCGCGCCATCTCGTTGTGCTTATCGATCGCAAGCCGCATCCCGAGACCGAACTCGGCGTTGTCCTCGAACAGCGAGTTGGACCATGCCGGTCCGCGCCCGTCGTTGTTCTTGGACCAGGGCGTTGTCGGGAGGTTTCCCCCGTATATCGATGAGCATCCCGTCGCGTTGGCCACCACCATCCTGTCGCCGAAGAGCTGGGTGGCGAGCTTGACGTACGGTGTCTCGCCGCATCCAGAGCAGGCTCCCGAGTACTCGAAGAGGGGCTGGAGGAACTGCGAGCCTTTCACGGTATCGACCTTCACCTCCCGGCGGTCCGTCTCCGGGAGACTGAGGAAGAACTCGTAGTTGGCCCGCTCTGCTTCGCGGAGTGGCGGCTGCTGGTTCATGTTGATCGCCTTCAGCCTGGTTTCCGACTTGTTCTTCGCGGGGCACACTTCGACGCACAGACCGCACCCGGTGCAGTCTTCCGGAGCCACCTGCACGGTGTACTTCATCCCCTTGTATTCCGTCCCCTTATAATCCATCGACTTGAACGTCGCAGGAGCGTCCTTCAGGTACTTCGGATCGAAGACCTTCACCCGGATTGTGGCATGCGGGCAGACCATGGCGCACTTGTTGCACTGAATGCAGACCGGCTGATCCCACACGGGGATCTCGAGCGCGATGTTCCGCTTCTCCCACTGTGCCGTGCCCGTCGGGAACGTCCCATCCACCGGCATCTTGCTTACCGGGATCAGGTCGCCGAATCCCGCCATGATTTCCGCCGTAACTTCCTTCACAAAAGCCGGCGCCTTTGGCGACACGACAGGCGGCATGGCGATCGTGCTGGTGACTCGGGAGGGGACCTTTACTTCAAAGAGGTTCGCGAGCGTCTGATCGACGGCGGCGAAGTTCTGCTGGACGATCTGGTCCCCCTTCTTGCCATACGTTTTTTTGATGGAATTCTTGATTGCCTCAATTGCCGCCTCGCGGGGAAGGACGCCCGAGATCGCGAAGAAGCATGTCTGCATGATGGTATTGACGCGCGCGCCCATGCCGGTTGCCTGTGCAACCTTGTAGCCGTCGATCACGTAAAACTTGATCTTCTTATCAATAATATGCTTCTGGATGTTCTGCGGCAGCTTGTCCCACACCTGTTCCGGGGCGAACGTACTGTTGAGCAGGAATGTCGCCCCCGGGACAGCGGCCTTCAACACGTCGAACTTCTCCAGGAAGAACCACTGGTGGCAGGCGACGAAGTTGGCGCGGTCCACCAGGTATGTCGAATGGATGGGGCGCGGGCCGAAACGGAGGTGCGAGGTTGTCGTCGAGCCCGATTTCTTCGAATCATACACGAAGTAGCCCTGGGCGTAGTTTTCAGTGTCTTCGCCGATGATCTTGATGGAGTTCTTGTTCGCTCCGACCGTGCCGTCGGCGCCCAGCCCGTAGAAGAGGGCCCGCACGACATCGTCCGTCTCTGTCGTATACGATGGGTCATCCGTGATGCTCGTATGCGAGACATCGTCCACGATCCCTACGGTGAAATGGTTTTTCGGTGAAGCCTTTTTCATTTCGTCGAAGACCCCTTTGACCATCGCGGGCGTGAACTCTTTCGACGAGAGGCCGTACCGTCCGCCGGTCACCAGGGGGAAGGAAGAGAAGGGGGCGGTCTTTGTCGTGAGCGCTTCTGCGATGGCCGTAATCACGTCCTGGTAGAGCGGTTCACCCGCGCTCCCCGGTTCCTTGACCCGGTCGAGGACCGCGATCTTCCTGACGGATGCCGGAAGTGCCTTCACGAATTCCGCTACCGCAAACGGGCGGAAGAGGCGGACCTTCAGGAGTCCCAGGTTTTCTCCCTTCGCGTTGAGATTCTCCACGGTCTCCTGGACGGCCTCCGCCCCGGATCCCATTATGACCATAACGCGTTCCGCGTTCGGACTTCCGATGTACTCGTAGAGCTTGTACCGGCGTCCGGTGAGCGATGCGAATTTGTCCATCGCCTTCTGAACGATCCCCGGACACGCCGCGTAGAACGGATTGACGGTCTCGCGTCCCTGAAAGTACACGTCGGGGTTCTGCGCCGACCCGCGCATTACCGGGTGATCCGGCGAGAGCGCGCGCCGGCGGTGCGCCTGCACGAGTTCGTCGCTTATCATCGAACGCAAATCCTCGTCGGCCAGCTGTTCGATTTTCATGACCTCGTGGGAAGTGCGGAAGCCGTCGAAGAAATGGAGGAATGGGATCCTTGCCTCGAGCGTCGCCGCCTGCGCAATCAGCGCGAAGTCCATCACCTCCTGCACCGAATTCGACGAGAGCATTGCGAACCCGGTTGCCCGGGCCGCCATCACGTCGCTGTGGTCTCCGAATATCGACAGCGCCTGCGCCGCAAGCGCGCGTGCCGAGACGTGGAAAACGGTCGACGTCAGCTCTCCGGCGATCTTGAACAAGTTCGGGATCATCAGCAGGAGGCCCTGCGATGCGGTGAACGTCGTTGAAAGCGCGCCACTCTGGAGAGCGCCGTGAATCGCGCCTGAAGCCCCCCCCTCGCTCTGCAACTCTGTGACAGAGGGGACCGTCCCCCACAGGTTCTTGCGTCCCTGTGCAGACCATTCATCCGCCCACTCTCCCATGTTGGAAGAGGGGGTGATCGGGTAAATCGCGATGACTTCACTCAGTTTGTGCGCGACATACGCGGCGGCTTCGTTGCCGTCGATAGTGACCATTTTCCGTTTCATCATGCGGCCTTATGTAATGAGGTGTTCCGTTTAATTAGCAGATTTTTCTTCGGGCGAGCACACACAGGAGGGCGAATATCATGCCATGCCGGAATGTCCAAAACGGGTCAAATCGCAGGGTTCGTGCCGGGGAATTCCAAGAATTAGGAATTCCCGACTATGAAGTGGGAATTTCCTGACGACGGGATCCCGCCCTTCACGGGGGATGATCTACGCGGGTTGCTGCTGTGTAACGCAGTGGAGTGTGCCGAACCCCCACACCAGGTCGACGGCGTGTATGCCGACAACGGGTCTGTCGGTGAAGAGATCCGAAAGTATGCCGAGTGCTTTTCGGTCGAGGGGATCGTTGAACGTCGGTACGATGACACACGCGTTTCCAATATAGAAGTTCGCATAGCTCGCAGGAATCCGGAGTCCGTTAAAAAAGAGGGGCGAGGGCATCGGAAGCGGGACCACGTCAGGTTTCGATCCGTCCTCCAGGCGCATGCCGGAGAGCCGTTCGCGGTTCTCGTTCAGGAGTGCGTAGTTCGTGTCGGACGGGTTTTTCTCATCGCATGCGACGATGGTCTTCCGGTTGACGAACCGGGCGATGTCGTCAACGTGTCCGTGTGTGTCGTCACCGGCAATCCCCCTTCCGAGCCAGAGAACGTTCGTGACGCCGAGCGCGTCGCCGAGTGCTCGCTCGATCTGCGTGCGCGTGGCCCCCGGGTTCCGCACCTGCACGTTCTGATCGAGGAGACACTCTTCCGTCGTCAGGAGCGATCCCCGCCCGTTTACGTCGATCGATCCCCCTTCGAGAACGAACGGCTTCCCGTTCACGCTCGTGCTGAAAAGCCGGAGCCCGAGTGCCTTGGCAGCCCGGGAGTGGACGAGAGCGTCCTTCTTCCAGTCCGGGTATTTGGCCCAGGCGTTGAACCGGAAATCCACGATCGCGGTCTCGGCGTCACCGCGCCTGACGGTGATCGGTCCGAAGTCTCTGGCCCACCCCCGGTCTGTGGGGAATCGGAAAAACTCGGTCCGCGCAGGATCCACACCCGCCTTCTTCAGGATTCTCCGTGCGGAGGTTTCATGCAAGGCGGATTCGACGAGTATGCGGACAATCTCGCCGGGAGCGATCTTCCGGACAATTTCGCCGTAGACCCAGGAGATGGTGGCGAGCTTGCCCGGCCAGTCGGTCCTGTTATGCGGCCAGCCGAGCCATGTTGCCTCGTGCTTTTCCCACTCTGCCGGCATGTGAAATCCCGCCCCCGCGGGAGTCTCGTCGTGGGGTGCTATGGCGCGATGCTCCAGGGTTCATCGTTGAGAAACCGGCGTGTGATGCCGCCGTAGGCGTCTATCCGCCTGTCCCGGAGGAAGGGCCAGTTGCGCCGCACATCCTCCATGTGCCCGGTATCCACAACTGCAAGGAGTATCTCCTCGTTCCCCGGGGAGGCTTCAGCCAGCACCGTCCCCTGGGGATCGGCGATAAACGACGAGCCCCAGAACTCGATCCCCGCTCCCCCCTCCGCGGGGGATTCATGGCCGACACGGTTCACCGCGGCCACGTAAATCCCGTTGGCCACGGCATGCCCCCTCTGCACCGTCCGCCATGCCTCACGCTGCGTGTCGCCGTACTCTGCTTTCTCAGAGGGGTGCCACCCGATCGCGGTGGGATAGAAGAGCACGTCGGCCCCCTGCAGCGCCGTCAGCCGCGCTCCCTCCGGGTACCACTGGTCCCAGCAGATGAGAGTTCCGATTTTCCCGGCCGCCGTATCGAATGCATTGAACCCGAGATCCCCGGGGGTGAAATAGAACTTCTCGAAGTACGAGGGATCGTCAGGGATGTGCATTTTCCTGTAGAGGCCGGCGATTCGTCCGTCTGCGTCGATGACGGCAGCGCTGTTGTGGTAGACGCCGGGCGCCCTCCGCTCGAACACCGGGGCGATGATGGCCACCCCGAGCGATTTCGCGGTTTCTCCGAGAGAATCGGTCGTCGGTCCCGGTACGCTCTCCGCGAGATCGAATAGTGCAATGTCCTCGCGCTGGCAAAAATAGCGGGAGCGGAAAAGCTCAGGAAGGCATATCACGCGAGCCCCTTTCCCGGCGGCCTCGCGAATCATGTCTGTCGCATGAGAGAGGTTCTCGTCGGGATTATCGCTCACCGACATCTGTATCAGACCGATCATGAAGCGGCGGGGATGGGGAGGTGTCGTCATGGCAAAATATACCCGCCTGTGTTTTGATAATCAAGGCGGCGTTACTTGATTCTGGGAGGATTTTCGGGTATGTTCAGCCATGCGATTCGCGCGGCTCACGTATGCGGTGATACTCTCGGGCGCGGCAGCCTGGTGCGGACTCATCGTGCTGGCGCCGGGGGCAGCTTCCTCGGCGGGATTCGTGCCGTTAGGCCGCATCCTGTACGCATTCTTCAGCCCGCTCTGCCATCAGTTGGGCGCCCGGTCGTTTCATCTCTTCGGATGGCCGCTTGCAGTGTGCGGCAGGTGCTCTGCCGTTTACTTCGGATTTCTTTTCGGCACAATCGCGTACCCCTTTGCGAGGAATCTCCTCCGCGGGGCACGGCCGGGGAGGATGTTCATCGTCGTTGCGGTCGCGCCGATGGTTCTCGATGTCATTCTCGAGGCGACCGGCGTTCATGAATCCACGAACGCCGTGCGTGCGGTCACGGGAGCATGGTTCGGCGTCCTCCTTCCCTTCCTCATCATCCCGGGCGCCGTCGAAGGAATCAGCCTGTTGTTCACCCAACCCAATCCACGTTCGGTCCAATCAGAGAAAGGACTCATCGATGCCTGACAAACCGGGGAAACTTATGCCTGCTCTCTATGGCGGCGTGATCATGGGAGTGATCTCCGGCATACCGTTTCTGAGCCTTGTCAACTGCTTCTGTTGCGCGGGGATCATGCTGGGGGGGTTCATGGCCGTCTTCTTTTACAAGAAGGATCTGACGGAGTCCAGTCCTCCTCTCACCAACGGTGACGGTCTCGGCCTCGGGGCGCTCGCCGGAGTTGTCGGGGCGGTCGTGACAATGATATTGACTGCGCTGTTCCACCTCGTGTTCGGCATGGCGATGGGGGGGGGGATGCAAAAGCTGCAGGACATGGGACTCGGGAATCAGATCCCACCTGAAACAATGAAGATGATACAGGGACTGATGAGCGATCGGGGGCTCGTCGGCATTACGTTCGTATTCCACCTCATCATCGATCCGCTTTTCGGTCTGATCGGCGGACTCATCGGCTATGCGGTCTTCAAGTCGAAGACCCCCGCGGTAACAGTGCCGCCGCCCATGCCTCCGCGGTAAGGCTGCGGGAGGGATGCGCGGTTCAGTCTTTTTCATGAACGGGCGACGATCGCTGTCGCCCGTTCTTCTCCGATCTCAGAACGGAATTCTCTTCACAGTTTCCTTCTTCAACTCCCGCAGTGCTCCTCGTTTCCAGTCGCTCCCGAGCACTTCCTCGGCGACCCGGACGATAAGCGATTTCCCCGAGATCTGCCTGCCGTTCCATTGCTTGGAGAGCCCGGCGACGCAGCTCGGGCACGTCGTCAGGATTTCATGTTCCCCGTCTGCCGATACCGCCTTCAGGGATCCCGCTTTTCGGCGCCGGAGCACACAGGATATGTCCGGCCGCGAGAGGCTGAGTGTCCCCGCCTCGCCGCAGCACTCCGGGACCAGGACGGGCGGGGCGCCGAGGAGAGCCCTGACGGTGGCGTCGAAGCCGAGCGATTTCAGGGGTGTGTGGCAGGGTTCGTGATAGAGGAGATTCCCCTTTGCCGGCCGGTCTGCCCGGTCAGGTCTGACAAGGTCCCTCACTACCAGGAATTCATTGATGTCCAGGAGTGGCGCATTCCGGAAGACCTTCCCAAGGTCGTATTGCTCGAGCATTTCGCGGCATGTCCCGCAGGAGACAAGCACCGCGTCGATCTCTGAGGAGCCGATGCTGTCCGCCATGCGATGGAAAACGACCCGGTTTTCAAAGCTCTTCAGTGAGGCCCGCTCGTTCTCGGCGTTGGCGAGAAACGGGTATCCGCAGCAGGTGAATTCCGGCGGCAGAAACGCGCGGACCCCGGAATGGTGGAGCAGGGCCAGCGCGGCGAGGCTGATCTCCGGGTAAAGACGCTCCGACCCGCAGCCGGGGAAATAAACGACGTTCATTTTGACGGGGACGGACCGGTTGGTCAGGCTGTAGAAGCAATCCCGTCCCCTGAGCCCGAGACGCTCCCGTACCGAGGCGTCTCCCCGGGCACTTATTCTTCCTTCCAGCAGCGCGCTGAGTCGCGGCGCGATGCGGGAAGCTGCCCCGCCGCTCGCTTTGTACAGCCTGTGGCCGAGTCGCTGGAGCCCGAAACCGGGACGCAGCACCAGTCTTCGAATGGCGGCATTCGCGGCATACCCGTGCCGCCACAGATACGAGAGGGTGAAGCGGACCGCCGGTCCGCGACGCACCTTGGTTCGCCGGGCCTCGAGCTCGCGCATCCCGAGCGTGACTTTCCCGAAATCGATCTTGACGGGGCACGGCACACGGCATTTGTGACAGGCGGTGCAGTGATCCGAGATCTCCTTCAACTTGCGGAAATGCTTGAACGAGCGCATCTCCATGGTTTGCGCATAATACAGGACCGCCTCCGTGATCTGGCCGACGGCGAGGATCTTGTTGCGCGGATTGTACAGCATTCCCTCGCGGGGGATCTGCGTGCAGCAGACCGCCTTGCACCTGCCGCACCGGACGCACGAGGCGATCTGTTCGGAGAGCCGCTCCAGGTCGGTCGCTTCGAGGATATACGCTTCGAGCTCCAGCAGGCTGAACGAGGGGGTGTAGATAAGATGGAGGGGGAATCCCCGTTCGAGCTTGCCCGGGTTGAACATCCCCTCCGGGTCATGCGCGCGCTTGTAGGCTCCGTATGCGTCAAGGACCTCGTCCTCGATGAAGGGGAGCTTCGTCAGCCCGATCCCGTGTTCTCCGGATACCACCCCGCCGAGTCGCACAGCTTCACGCATCGCTCGCGCCGCGGTCTCCTGCGCCTCGAGCATCATCGGGTAATCGCCGGAGTGCACGGGGATATTCACGTGGACGTTTCCGTCCCCCGCGTGCATGTGCGTGGCGATGATGATCATGCGCCGCCGTTCATCAGCCGCGATCCGCTCGATATCGGCCGCGAGTTCCTCGTAGCCGTGAAACGTCGACCGGAGGGGAGTCAGGATGTCGGCCTCCGCTTCAAAGTGCACGGCGCCTTCCCTGAAAAGTTCGAAGAGTGTGGGCCCCGCGGGAGGGGCGGGAGTCGCGCCGTGAGACGACTCATGAAGAAGGATCCTGTAATCGGACAGTTGTGTCCCGACACGTTCAAGCTCGGTGAGCGAATCCGCAAGCCGGGAAGTGAGAGGCTCATCCCCGCGAGCGGGAGGGAGTCCGCGGAGATGTTCGGCGATGCGCCTGGCGGTGGTGGCTGCGGTGGAAAGCTCCTTGTCGAGGTTCAGCCGCTCAATGAAATCGGCGAACTCGGCGAGCGCCTCGAGCGGGATGACGATATCCTCGTTCAGTTTGAAGGCATTGGTATGCCTGGCGATCGCGCCGAGATTTTTTCTGTCCCCCCAGAAGACGTTCCCTTCGCTCTCGTCCCGTGCGAGGATAGCCTCGGTGTCGTACTGAGAGACCATTGCGGCGATTTCCGTTGCCGCGGCATCCGCGGCCGCGGGATCATTGCTCTCGACGTCCACGAGGAGGACCGCCTGGGGGATGTCTGTCCGCGCCGACCTGTTCCTGTAGTTGATTGCCCGGACATAGCGGATGTCAAAATGCTCGAGGGCCGTGAGAAACGCGGGACCGCTTCCGTCAAAGGCCCGGCGGATCTCCAGTATCGCCTTCGATGCCCTGGTCATCGTCGATCCGAAAAACTCGAGGCAGAGCGTGCGGCGGTGGGCGAAGGGGCGGTAGAGGACAAACCGGGCCGAGGCGATGATCCCGTCGCCACCTTCCTTTTGAACCCCCGGGAGGCCGTTCAGGGCCTTGTTCGTGATATCCTTGCCGAGCCCCTTTTTGCGGATGTCCGTCGCGCGAAGCTCGATGGATCGGACCAATTTCCCGGACCCCTGGCTGTGGACGTCGAAGATGACGATATCCCCGGGCACGATTTTTCTGTACGGGTGGTCGCGCCGCCGGACTTCAACGGTGTCGCCGTCGGCGGTAACGATCCGCCAGGCGTAGAGGTTGTCGATTGCGGTTCCCCATTGGACGCACTTCTTCCCCCCCGCATTCTCGGCAATGTTGCCCCCGATCGTTGACGCCCAGGCGGAGGTGGGATCGGTGGCGAAGATATAGCCCCGGCGCCTGCAATACTCAATAACGTCTTCGGTGACGGCTCCCGCATCGACTTCGACGATCGGGATGCTGCCTCCGGAAACTGACTCCATCGTAATCCCGTGGATCGTGTTGAGCTTCTCGGTGTTGACGACGATCGTGTGCCGGTTGACCGGGACCGCGCCGGCTGTGAGACCCGTGCCGCCCCCCCGCGGGATGATCGACAGGCCCAGCGTCCGCGCGGCCCCGATGATGCGGGGAAGTTCCTGGACGGAATCGGGGTACACGACGGCCACCGGATGCTCAACGCGCCAGTCGGTTGCATCGGTGGAATGTGCGACGCGATCGAACGGATCGAACCTGATGTTCTCCTGTGACGTTGCCTCCATGAGCGAGAAGAGCACCTGTTTCCGGAGACGTCTGACCCCGCGCACCCTCTCGAAGAATTCCGCGTCGACCTTCCGAAGGCGACCCAGAAGCTCCAACGCCTCCGTGTTCCCGCGTGCCGCATTCTCGACCGCCGACATCCGCTGCTGATGGATGCGCATGAGCTGGGGGAGTTTCCCGGGATCCTGCACGAAATCCTCGAGGACATACGGGTTGCGGTCGAGCATGAAAATATCGCCGATGATCTCGGCGATCATCCGTGCGCTCCGGCCGGTGATCCGCTGGCCCCGGAGCCGGTCGATGAGGGAGAGCGTCTCCTCATCGAAGTACCTGAGGATGATCTCCCGGTCGGAGAGCGAGGTGTAATCGTACGGTATTTCCCTGTAACGCGGTTGGGTGGTCATCTGATATCCTGGTACCTACCGGCAACAAATACCGGGCCCGAAAACCCGGCAGCGGGCTATGGGGATAAACCATCAAAGATGGGGTCGGCGGTCGCCCGGGGGAGAGGGTGGTTCCCGTTTCTAGGAATGCGGATCCGGAATTTGTTTTCAACCGGTATAAATCCGGCGCCGAGAGTCGGCTCGGGCCGGATTGCACCCCTTGCTTTTTGACCCATCGTTTCCGTACTTTTAAAGCAATTTTCTCTTTTCATTTCACGTTCATCCCCATGGCTCCCCAGGACGCTCCAGGCACAGGTGGACTATCTCAGCAAGAGGAAAACCGCAGGCTGAAGAGGGCGGTCGAAGAGCTGTCGATTCTTAATGACCTCGCCCGGGCCATCGGGGCCTCGGTGAACCTGCAGGACATAATGCGGACAATCATTCACCGGTCGATCCGCGCGATCCGGGCCGAGCAGGGGGTTATCACGCTCGTCGACCACCGCTCGCAGGACGTGATGAAGACACTCGTCCGCACGATGGCCAGTTCCCTGGAGTCCCCCCAGTACCATTTCAGCCAGAGCCTCCTCGGTTGGATGCACCTCAACAAGAAGCCTCTTACAATCAATGATCCCCGGACCGATGAACGTTTCCGTGGGGTCCAGTGGGATGAATCGATCCGCTCGCTCCTGTGCGTCCCGATGATGGTCAAATCGACGCTGGTGGGTGTCCTCACCGTCTACAACAAGAGGGATGGGGCGTCATTCACGGACGAAGATCAACGCCTCCTGGCGATCATCGCGGGGCAATCCGCGCAGATCGTGGAGAATGCGCGACTGTATGAAGACGAACGGGCCCTGCAGAAGATGAAAGAGGAGGTCCGTCTTGCGTCGACGATACAGATGGACCTCCTCCCGAAGACCCCCCCCGTTGTCCCCGGGTACGACATTGCGGGAGTAAGCATCCCGGCCCAGCTCGTGGGGGGTGATGCCTACGACTTTATCCCGGTTGACGACACGCACCTCGCGGTCTGCCTCGCGGACGTTTCGGGGAAGGGGCTCCCTGCCTCACTCCTGATGGCGAACGTTCAGGCGACTCTCCGGGGGCAGACGCTCGCGAGTCCCACCGCCGCCGTCTGCGTGCAGCGGGCAAATAGGCTCCTTCACCAGAGCACGAGTTCCGACAAGTTCGTCACACTCTTCTACAGCCGGCTGGACATGAGCAATCACACCCTGACCTACTGCAACGCCGGGCATGACAACCCGTTCCACTTCTCCGGAACAGGGGCACCACGGCGTCTGGCGACGGGCGGGCTCGTCCTGAGCATCATGGAAGATTTTCCCTACCAGGAAGAGGTGATACAGCTCTCCCCCGGCGACGTCGTCGTCCTCTATTCTGACGGCATCACGGAGGCGGTGAATCCCGCCCAGGTGCAATTCGGCGACAAGCAAATTGAATCCATTGTCTCTTCGCGCACGTCTCTGGGCGCGGCCGGGATCATCGACAGCATCATCGGTGCGGTGCGTGAACATGCGGGGACAGCTCCGCAGGCGGACGATATGACCATCGTCGTCATCAAGCGCTTATAACAAGACGGGGGCGGCCCAGTGCCCGGCCGGTGAGGATGATGCGCCAGCAATTCGACAAGGACATTCGATCGCTCGATGCGGTCTTCAGCTTTCTTCGCAGGTTTGCAGAAGCGGAGCGCCTTGATCAGCGGGCCTCCTACGTTCTCGACCTGGCCGTGGAGGAGTTCTTCACCAACATCGTGAAGTACGGCCGGGGGACCGGCAACGACGTTCACCTCGAAGCGATCCGCAGCGGGCGGACGGTCACAGTCCGGCTCGAAGAACAGACTCCCGTGCCGTTTGATGTCACCCGCCCGACGCAGACCCAGTTTGACACCCCGTTCGCCGAGCGGAAGCCGGGCGGACTGGGTATTCACATAGCCCGGGAGATGCTCGACGGCCTGACATATGATTACGTTGACGGCACGAGCAGAATCACACTGACCAAACACCTGGAGACGTAGCATGTTCAGCATTTCCGTCAACGATAAAGGGATCATAGTCTTAACAGGGAGATTAGACGCCGCGCAGGTCGACAAAGCCAGGGAAGTTCTTTCAGGATTGGATGCTTCCGCGGTGGTGGATTTCAAGGACCTGGACTACATTTCCAGCGCAGGGCTGGGAGTTCTGCTTGCGACCCAGCAGCGACTGAAGAAGGGGGGAAAGGCCATAAAGCTCGTCAACATGAACCGTATGGTACGGGATGTCTTCAGAATAGCCCGTTTTGACCTGATTTTTGAGATCGAATAACACCAACTTTTTTGACGACGGACTGTATTTATGACAGAGCAGAGTGACGAAGATCTCGTTCGCCAATGCCGGGCGGGTGAAATCAAATCCTTCGATTTGCTCGTAGAGAGACACCAGCGGATAATCTTCAATCTCGCTCTCCGAATGATGAGAAATTCTGACGATGCGGCAGACGTTTCGCAGTCCGTTTTCGTCAAGGCATACGAGAATCTGGAACGGTTTGACCCGCAGTTCAAGTTTTTCAGCTGGCTCTACCGTATCGCGGTCAATGAGTCCCTCAATGCCCTGGAGCAGAAAAAGCGGTTCGAAGGTCTCGAGGGGAACGATCTGGCAGCAGACACGGCCGACGAAAAAGACGACGACACGGTCAGGGAAGAGCGGCGGATACAGGATGGGCTGATGATGCTCAGCGTGGACCAGCGGGCGGTCATCGTGCTCAAACACATGCAGGGGCTGTCGTACCGCGAAATTGCCCAGGTTCTTGATCTCCCGGAGAAGACGATAAAATCGCGGCTCTTCAGTGCACGGCAGACGTTCAAGGATATTCTGAAGAAGAAAGGGGTGCGGAGGAATGACCGGAGAACAGCTTCGTGAATTGATACACAGGGATGTGGATGGAGATCTCTCTCCCTCCGAGCGGCGAGAGCTCGCCGGGGCGCTCCGGCGCAACGCGTCGGCCCGCAAACTCCACGCCGAAATCAAGGCTCTCGGGACAACGCTCTCCTCGGTACGACAGGTCGAACCTCCGGCGAACCTGGGGAACAGGATCAGGGCGGAGGTCCGTTCCAGGATCAGCACGCCCACCCCCCGGCGGACGTGGGTCGAATCCTTCCGTGCGCTCCTCGAGACTCCCTCAGTGCTCCGCTACGGTACCGTTTTCACTGGCGGCCTCGTCACCGGGGCTCTCCTCTTCATGTTCGTGATTCATCCCCAGCCCTCCGCAAACCTCTCCGGTGATGTGGCCACAGGCACGCTCCTGACTCACTCCGAGACATTCCCGGTCGACGTCAACGGGGCGAAAGGGACGCTCACTGCGATCCCGACCGAAACCGGGAAGGAGCTGACATTCCGCCTCACGTGCGGCACATCGACAACGACAAAGATCACGTATGACCCGTCGAGGGTGAAACTCGAGAACGTCCGCGAAGTACAATCCGCGGGGGGCCCCGTCGTCGTCAATGAAGGCGTTGTCGAAATGACCGGAACCGGACCGCAGAGGTGTACGCTCGCCTTCACCGCCGCATACCGTGATTCCAGGGTCACGGTACAGATTGCATCTGCAGAAGGAGGGAAGTTCAACAAAGACATTCAGGTTCGTTGATACAGGATTTTCACGTTCGTTGATATGTAGAACCCAGGTTCGGAGTCTCAATCACCATCCCCCCCAGGAGGAAAAGAATGGATAACGCACCGGCAACACCCCCGAAGAAATCGAAGCGCCCCTTATGGATCGGCGTGGGAGTAGTGGCAGCATGCTTCGTGATTTATATAGCGTTTCACGGTTGGCCCCCGATCGACAACGCGTCAGGGACGATCGGGGCGGCGAATAAGTACCGCGCCGGCCAGATGAGCGAGAAGGATGTCCGCCTGCAGAATCCCGAAGTGCAGAAGATCCTGCAAAACGACAAGATACAGGCGATCATCAACAACGACGGATTCAAATCGGCACTTGCCACGCCGGCATTCACGGCCGCAATGTCAAGCCCGGCGTTTACGGCCGCGCTTGCCACTCCCCAGCTTGCCTCCGCGCTTGCACAGCCGGGCCTCGCAGCTGCGCTGGCGACGCCCGCTCTTGCTGCCGCCATGGCTTCTCCGGCGTTCACGACTGCGCTGGCAACGCCCCAGCTGGCTTCTGCGCTTTCAGCCCCGGCATTCACTGCGGCGCTCTCATCGCCTGCATTTACCGCTGCGCTGGCATCCCCGGCGTTCACGTCGGCTCTCAGCCAGGGTCACCTGACGGCTGCATTGACGGCTGCGAACCTGACGAGCCCCGCCCTGAAGGCGGAACTTAAGGCGACGCTCGCCTCTCCCGCACTTCAATCTGCGCTCAAAACCCCCGAACTGCAGGCAGCTCTGTCATCCCCTGCGCTCTCTGCCGCGATGCAGAGTCCGGCTCTTCAGTCGGCTTTGCAGGCCCCGTCACTTCAGGCATCATTGAAGTCGCCGGAACTCCAGTCGGCGCTGAGTGCACCCGCACTTCAGGCGGCACTACAGACACCGGCTCTCCAGTCGGCCCTGCAGGCCCCTGCGCTTCAGTCGGCGCTGAGTGCACCCGCACTTCAGGCGGCACTCCAGACACCGGCGCTCCAATCGGCACTTCAGGCCCCGGCGCTTCAGGCGGCGCTGAGCGCACCTGCCCTCCAGGCGGCACTGCAGACACCGGCTCTCCAGTCGGCGCTCACGAGCCCCGAGCTCCAGGCGGCACTCACAAGTGCGGCGTTCACATCCGCGCTCACCAGCGGCGCATTTGGAGCCCAGGCCCCGCAATAAGCTCGCGTGCCTGTGCGGGATTTGCGGTCAAACTGCAGGAGGCGTTCTTCTTGATTGAGAAGAACGCCTCCTCTTTTTTTGATCTGAGCGATGAAGCCGGCCCGGGTCTTGCTTTTTGTGCCTGAAAGCCTGATAATCTCCCCAGTTCTGTCTCATCTTCCCTCCACAGCCGGCACGCCCCTTGCGCCTCGTGTCTCAATCCGTTCATCCGCATCGAGTTCGCCGTGCTTGTTCCGCTCTCCGGGTGCACTACCCGCTCCGGGCGCTCCTCTTGAGTCTCTTGATCGCCGCGTTGTCCCCTTCCGGACTTTACGGACAGCTTTTCGAGCGGGAGACGGACAACCTCCGCCTCGTTTACTACTCCAAAGCCCACGAGTACCTGGTCCCTCACATCGTCGGCTGCTTCGAGAACGCATTCCGTTTCGAGAGCCGCCTTTTCGACTACAGGCCGGCAGAAAAGGTCAACGTTCTCCTCCAGGATTTCGGGGACTACGCCTCCGGAGCGGCAAACACCGTCCCTTTCGATTTCATGAGTATCGGGATCGCCCCGTTCAGCTACGTCTACGAGACAATGCCCGCGGAGGAAAGATTCAATCTCATGATGATGCACGAGCTCGTGCACGTCATGACGATGGACAAGCCCTCCCCCAGGGACAGCTTTTTCCGATCGATGTTCCTGGGAAAGGTCGCACCGATTCCTGAGCAGCCCCTCTCCATGCTTTACGCATACTTCACCGGCCCCCGCTGGTATGCACCCCGGTGGTACGTCGAATCGATAGCGGTGTTCATGGAAACGTGGATGGCGGGGGGACTCGGGCGTGCGCTCGGCGCGTACGACGAGATGGTCTTCCGCACGATGGTGAGGGACTCGAGCTACATATTTGACGTGGTGGGCCTGGAGGCGGAAGGGACGAAAGTCGATTTCCAGGTCGGGGCGGCGTCCTATCTCTACGGGACGCGGTTCATAAGCTACCTGGCCCTCCAGCACGGCCCCGGCCCCCTTCTCCAGTGGTTCATACAGTCTCCCGGCTGCAGCGCCGGATATTCCGCCCAGTTTGAAGAAGTCTACCACGCATCGCTGGACGATGAGTGGCAGCGGTGGATCGGCTGGGAGAAACGCTGGCAACAGGCGAACCTCGATTCCCTCCGACGATACCCCATCACGCCGTACCGCAATGTCACCCGTGGCGCGATGGGATCGGTCTCCCGGTCATTTCTCGATCAAGGGGCAAACCGGACGTACGTTGCAGTCAACTTCCCGGGACAGACGCCCCACATCGCCTCGATCGATGTTACCACGGGATCGGTCGAAAATCTCCACGAAGTGCGGGGCGGCGCGCTCTTTTATGTCACGTCCCTCACGTACGATCCGGCGAGTCGGACCCTCTTCTACACGGCAGACAACAACCACTGGCGGGACCTGTATTCGTACGAAGTCCCGACAGGCACGTCTCGACTGCTCATGAAGGATGTCAGGACGGGTGACTTCGCGTTCAACAGGGGGGACCGCTCCCTCTGGGGGGTCCGTCACTTCAACGGGATCTCCACACTGGTGAGGATCCCTTACCCGTACAACGAGTGGAACCAGGTCCTCTCGTTCGACTACGGGAAGGACATATTCGATATCGACATCTCGCCTGACGGCTCGCAGCTTATCGGTGCCCTGACGCATGTCGACGGGAAGCAGTTCCTGATCCGCATGAAGACCTCCGCGCTCCTTGCGGGGGACGCGTCCTTCGACACGCTGTACGATTTCGTCAACAGCACGCCGGCCAATTTTGTCTTCTCGGAAGACGGAACCAGGCTTTACGGCAGCTCCTACTACAGCGGCGTCTCGAACATCGTCCGGTATGACATCGCAAAGCGTGCCATGGAGTGGGTGACCAACGGCGAAACGGGATTCTTCAGGCCGTTGCCCCTCTCCCGGGATTCCCTCCTGGCGTATCATTTCACCGGCAGGGGCTTTGAACCGGTCGTGATCGCGGACCGGACCGTGACGGACGTGAACCCCGTCGGCTATCTCGGCCAGGCCGTTGTCGACAGCTTCCCGGTGCTGAAGACATGGGCTCTTCCTCCCCCCTCGGCGATCAACGCAGACTCCGTGACGACATCCGCAGGCGTATACAGCCCGATGGGGAACATCCGACTGGCGTCGGTCTATCCGATCGTGGAAGGTTACAAGGTCTATCCGGGGTACGGCCTCCGGTTCAATTTCTCCGACCCCCTCTTTCTCCACCGGATCGATCTGAGCGCCTCCTACACACCCAACCGGTCAGTCCCCGGGGACGAGAGGCTTCACGCCGCTTTCAACTATAACTTCTGGGAATGGGGACTCAACGGCGCATGGAACGGCGCGGATTTCTATGACATATTCGGCCCGACGCGCGTGAGCCGGAAGGGATCGTCGCTGGGGCTCAACTACAGGAACTACCTGACGTTCGAAGAGCCGGAAAGCCTGGAATTCTCCGGCGACCTCGCGGGGTACTGGGGGCTCGAGCGCCTCCCCGAATATCAGAACATCGCCGTGACATTCGGTAGGTTCTATTCATTCAACGCGGCAGTGAAATACTCGCTCCTGACACGGTCACTCGGGGCGGTGGAGGAAGAGAACGGCATCCGCTGGGAGCTCTCCTCGCTCAATGACGAAGTGAACGGCGTGGTCTACCCCCGAGTCTACGGTTCGCTCGAGAGCGGGACGCTCCTCCCTATCGACCATTCTTCCGTCTGGCTCCGTGCGGCGGCAGGTTATTCCCCCGGGAACCGGGCGGAACCGTTTTCGAATTTCTATTTCGGAGGCTTCGGCAACAACTGGGTGGATCACGGCGTGATACGCCGCTACCGCGAGTACTATGCATTCCCCGGAGCCACGCTGAACTCCATCGGCGGCACGAACTTCGGCAAACTCCTTCTCGAATGGGTGCTCCCACCGCTCCGGTTCAGGCGGGCCGGAGGCGAATCCGCCTATTGCACCTGGGCGCAGCTTGCGCTCTTCTCCGGCGGGATCGCCACGAACATGGACGACCCCGCGCTCGCTCAGACGGTCGGCGACATCGGAGCACAACTCGATTTCCGGTTTGTGTTCTTCTCGGCTCTCGAATCGACGCTCTCATTCGGCTACGCGACCGCCGTGGAGAAACGGGAGAAGATGACGCAGGAGGTCATGGTGTCGCTCAAGATACTGCGCTGAGATCAAACAATGCAATTCCTGCTCGGCCTCGTTCCCGTCTGCGTCTTTCTTGCGGCGCTTTTCCTGTTTGACAGCTACAAGCTCGTTCCCCCGCGGTCACTCTTTGTCGCGCTCGCGGCCGGTTGTGTCGCCGCCGGCATTGCCTATCCTGTGAACGCCTTCCTCCTGGATTCAAGCGGCATCGGGCTCACCGGCTTCAGCCGCTACGTCTCGCCGCTCGTGGAGGAATCTCTCAAAGCGGCATTTCTCGTCTACCTGTTGGCGACAAGGAAGACCGGCTTCCTCGTGGACACCGCCATACAGGGGTTTGCGGTAGGCGCCGGGTTCGCGCTGATCGAGAACGTCTCCTACGTCGCATTGCTCGGGTCGCAGAGTGCCGTCCTCTGGCTCGTTCGCGGGTTCGGCACGGCGATGATGCACGGGGCGGCAACGTCGATCGCGGGGCTCGTGGGAAAGGTGTTGTCCGACCGTGCCGGGGATGCGCGTGCGGGAACGCTCCTTCCCGGGATTCTCCTTGCAGTCATCCTTCACTCGGCATTTAATCACTTCTTCCTTCCGGCCGTCGCCTCCACGATGCTCATCGTGCTGCTCCTTCCGGTGCTGATGTCGGTCGTCTTTGCGAGGAGCGAAGTCGCCACCCGGCGGTGGCTCGGGGTCGGGTTCGACACGGACCGCGAACTTCTGGAGATGATCTCCAGCGGACGGCTCGACGAGACCCGCATAGGATTGTACCTCCAGGCGCTCCAGGCCCGTTTTCCCGGGGAGATCCTTGCCGACATGCTCTGCTTGCTCCGCCTCCGGCTTGAACTTGCAATCCAGGCAAAAGGACTCCTCCTCATGAGGGAGATGGGATTCGAGATCCCCCCCGACCCTGAGGTCGGTGGGAAATTCGCCGAACTTCGCTACCTGCGGAAAACGATCGGTCCTACGGGGATGCTCGTGCTCCAGCCGTTTCTGCACACCCCCGAGGAACAGCTCCGCCGGATCCTGAGGGTCTGATCTGTTGCTTTTCCCAGGCGACTTCTTGATCTTATTCATGACGAGCGTCTGCGGTTCGACTCACCTGTTCTCACCAATAGGGCTCGCGCCATGTTCATGCGCACCGTACATCACAGGCTTGATCCCAATCGCATTCTGGAGCTCCTCCAGAAGTATCCCCCGATAATCATCGCCGAGCTCTCACACACTCCCGGCTGTCTGTACTGGGGCCTCCTGCAGAGCGACGATAACCCTGAGAACGGCATATCTCTCACGCTCTGGAATTCGGCGGCGGATGCCGAGTCGTACGAGAGGACCGGAACATACCGCAAGCTCCAGGATCAGTTCAGACCATTTCTGGCCGAATCACCGGAATGGACCGTCCACATGAGCGACGACATGCAGCTCGAATATGCGCCGGTGGTGCAGGAGCCGCCCGTCTCCCGGTATGAATCAACCGGCAAGACCGACCCGTCGATGTTCGCTGCGACGGGAAAGGGGAGACTCTATCTCCGGATCGTCTCACTCCATGTCCGGCGCGGCATGCTGGAGGAGTTCAAATCGCTCTACAGGGAGGAGATCATCCCGGGTCTCCGGCGCATCCCGGGATGCCGCTTCGCATTCCTGTCGGGAGGGAGCGACGACAGTCATGAACTGATCTCCGTCACGATATGGAATTCAAAGCCTGATGCGGAGCAGTACGAAAAAAGCGGCGGGTTCGACGCATTGACCGAGCGCGTCAGCCATACACTGGAGGACTCCACACGCTGGAAGGCGGATGAGCAGGGGGTGGAACGCGCGCTGGGGAGTGATGACATGACTGTCTCGGGGTACACGCTTATCGTTGGACAGGTTTTTGATGCCGGCCGTTGACGGGCACAGGTGTGTCGAAGGAGGATGGATGCGGCGATTGTCCGTGCTCATGGTGATTGCCTTCTCGCTCGCACGGGCGGGCGAGCCGCGGATTTCCGTTTCGTATACCCGCTTCACGCTGCCTAACGGACTGGACGTGATACTGCATGAGGACCACACGGTCCCTCTGGTCGCAGTAAACCTGTGTTACCGTGTGGGGTCCGCCAACGAGAAGCCGGGGCGGACCGGCTTTGCTCATCTTTTCGAGCACATCATGTTCATGGGCTCGAAGGACGTCCCCGTGGGGAAATTCGACCAATGGCTCGAAGCGGCAGGAGGGGACAACAATGCCAGCACCACCGATGACCGGACCGATTACTACGAAGATGCCCCCAGCAATGCGCTTGCCCTGCCACTTTTCCTGGAGTCTGACCGCATGGGTTTTCTTCTCGACTCCATGACGGAGGCGAAGGTGAACGCCCAACGCGATGTCGTCAAGAATGAGCGCCGGGAGACCATTGAGAATGTCCCGTACGGGCTCGCCCCGATACTGATAGACGAGAATCTCTACCCGCCTGACCATCCCTATCACTGGCCCACCATAGGCTCGATGGCGGACCTCTCTGCCGCCAGCTACAGCGATGTGGTGCAGTTTTTCAGGACATACTATGTCCCCGGTAACGCGAGTTTGGTCATCGCAGGCGATATCGATCCGGTGCAGGCCAAAGCCGCAGTCCAGTACTGGTTCAGCGATGTAGGGAGGGGAGCCCCCGTGCCGCCGCAACCGGTGCCGGTAGCGCACCTCACGGCCGAGAAGCGTGTCGTGCACGAAGACCGGGTCGAGCTCCCGCGGCTCTACATGGCGTGGAACACGCCCGCGGAGTTCACACCCGGCGACGCGGAGCTTGACCTGCTCGCCATCGTTCTCGCCGGCGGGAAAACCTCGCGCCTCTACAGGCGCCTGGTCTATGATCTGCAGATCGCGCAGGATGTTTCCGCAGCCCAGGTCTCAGCCCGCATGGGGTCGGAGTTCTGGATCGTGGTGACTGCACGGAGCGGTCACACGCTCACCGAGATTGCACACATCGTTCAGGAGGAACTCAACAAAGTCAAGAATGACCCGCCTTCACGCAGAGAACTCGAACGGGCGGTAAATCAGTATGAAGCGTCCTTCCTCGACCGCCTGGAAAACATCGGCACTACGGCGAATCTGCTCAATACTTATTTCAGGCTCACGGGGAATCCCGACTACTTCAACGAGGATCTCGCGCGGTACAAAGCCGTTGACCCGTGCGACGTACAGGCCATGGCAGGAACCTGGCTCCCGGACGACTCCCGTGTGGTGCTGAGCGTCGTGCCGAACGGGAAAAGGGACCTTGCCGCGGCAAAGGAAGCACGCTGATGGTTGAAAAGCGCAGCAGGACACCGCACCGGCCATGCTCGCATTCTCTCCTGATTCTGGCGGCGCTTGCCACGCTCCTCGCGCCGGTCCTGCGGGCGCAACCTGACCGGACGGCTCCTCCCCGGCCGGGTCCTCCCCCGGCGCTGAGACTTCCCCCCATACAGCATTACAGGCTTTCCAACGGGACAAACGTCGTGCTCCTGGAAAGGCACAGCGTCCCGATCGTGCAGATCAATCTCCTTGTCAGGGCGGGGACATCGATGGATCCGGCGGGAAAAGGGGGACTGGCGAGCATCACTGCTGCCATGCTGACCGAGGGTGCGGGACCACGGGGCGCCCTGGAGTTTGCAGACGCTGTCGACTACCTCGGCGCCCAGATCGCCGCTTCCGCAGGCCTGTATACCACAACCGTCGCCCTCCATGCACCCTTGTCGAAGCTCGATTCCGGCCTGGTCCTCCTCGCGGATCTGGTCCGCAGGCCGACCTTTCTTGCCGGCGAACTCGCGAGAGTCCGGAACGAGCGCCTGACAACCATTCTGCAATTCCGGGACGACCCGGATATCCTCGCATCACTGATATTCAAGCGCACGCTGTACGGTGAGCACCCGTACGGAGCACCGTCCATGGGTGATGCCGCATCGCTTGCCTCCATGACGGTGGATGATCTGAGGATTTTCCACGCAGCCTATTTCGTCCCTGCCAATACGACGATCATTGTCGTCGGGGATATCACCGGCGGGGAATTCATGCCGAAACTCGAGAAAGCCTTCGGTGAATGGGGCGGGGAAGCAGTTTCTCCCCCTCCTGTCCCCCCCGTCCCGCAGAAGAGGGAGAAGACGCTCGTTCTCGTTGACAGACCCGGTGCCGCGCAATCCGTCATCAGGATAGGGCGCATCGCTGCAGCGCGTCTGACGGACGACTACTACGCAATCGTCGTGATGAATGCGCTCCTTGGCGGCCCATTTACATCCCGGCTGAACATGAACCTGAGGGAGGCACACGGCTACTCCTACGGCGCCAGCTCCCAGTTTGATTTTCTTCCCCTTCCGGGGCCTTTCGTCGCAGCGGCATCGGTCCAGACTCTGGTCACGGATAAGGCGCTCACAGAATTCGTGAATGAGCTCAGGGGGATACTGGACCCTGTTCCCGATGCAGACCTCGAGCGCGTGAAGAACTATCTCGCCCTCGGATACACCGGTGGGTTCCAGTCCGTGGCCCAGATCGCCTCTCAGCTTGAGGAGCTTGCCATCTACGGCCTTCCCGACGACTATTTCAACGGGTACATCGGCCGCATACTTGCAGTCACAAAATCTGATGTCGAACGGGTGGCCCACCGATATATCAACACCGATGATCTGGCGTTCATCGTTGTCGGGGACAGGAAGGAAATAGGGGACCGTGTAACGGCATTGAACCTGGCCCCCGCGAAGTTCCTCACGATAGACGACGTTCTCGGACTGGCTCCGGAAGGGGGGAAGTAAGCCTGTGGCGGCGGGCGGATTCGTCACGCTCCGGCGCGAGGTGATCGCTTGCCGCCTCTGTCCGCGACTCGTGAGCTGGCGTGAGGAGACTGCGCGCAGCAAGGTTCGCCGCTTTGCCGAACATGAATACTGGGGAAAGCCGATCCCCGGATTTGGAGACCCGGATGCCCGGCTCCTCCTGGTCGGCCTGGCCCCGGCGGCGCACGGAGGGAACCGCACGGGGCGCATGTTCACCGGCGACGAGAGCGGCAACTGGCTTTTCCGGGCGCTCCACAGGGCGGGGTTTGCGAGCCAGCCCGAATCCGTCGGCACCTCCGACGGGCTCTCGCTCACCGACTGCTATATCACCGCGACGTGCCGCTGCGCCCCTCCGCAGAACAAGCTCCTCCCCCTCGAGATCCGGAACTGCCGCCCGTTCCTTCACCGTGAGATCGCGTTGCTCGGGAACGTGCGGGTCGTTGTCGGCCTCGGCCGTATCGGATTCGACGCCGCCCTCACCGCATTCCGGGAGATGTCCCTGATCGACTACAGGAAGAGGCCCCTCTTCGCTCACGGCGCCCGCTACAGATTCGGCCGGTTCACGTTCATCGCCTCATTCCATCCGAGCCAGCAGAACACATTCACCGGGCGGCTCACCATGCCGATGCTCGACCGGATATTCCGCACCGCCCGCGCCGCCGTCGCCGTAACGCGACAAGGCTGTCATTGACGATGCACGACGGGAGCCGTTTTGACGGTTGGGAAGAGGGTGCTATCGGTGTGGGGAAGGAACAAGGCGCTTGTATACTGGTCCATATACGCAGGATTCGTGTTCAACTCAACATATGTCATGCTCCGGGCCAGCTTTGACATTCGCTCCCTATACTCTCTTGAAACGAGCGACTTCGATGCCCCGGCAAGAGACGAGTTCCCGAGGTAGCTGAACCTGCTTCGCGGCAGATCGGGGATCAGCCCTATGGTAATGGCGTCCTCCAGATTCAAGAACCTTCCAAAACCGCCGGCGATGTAGACACGGTCGATCTCGCCGATTCCGATGCCGGCGTGGGTAAGCAGAAGCCCGATTGCAGAATACACCGCTGCCTTCGCCCTCATGATGTTCTCAATGTCCGCTTCGCTGACCGAGATTGCCGCCTCCGTCCCGTCTTCTCCTCCAGGGACGACCATGTAGGTTCCCCGCCTGCCGTCTATCGCAATGGCTGGAGATTGCCTCTCGCGCCTGAACTTTCCGGCCGGGTCGATCCACCCGGTCCGGTACAAGCCGGCCAGAAGGGAAATCATTCCCGAGCCACAGATTCCCACCGGTCTGGTATCGCCGATTGTCCAGCACTTTGCGGAGCCGGTCTCGGGATCAATTTCGACGCGCTCGATCGCCCCCGCGGCCGCACGCATTCCCTGCCCGATCCCCCCCCCCTCGAACGCCGGTCCGGCCGAGCAGGCGCACGTGAGCAGGAAATCGCGGTTGCCGACGACCAATTCGCCGTTCGTGCCGATGTCCATAAAAAGGCTCACGGAGCCGGAATCCCCGGTCAACCCTGCGCAGAGCAACCCTGCGGTGATGTCGCCGCCGACATAACTCCCGACTCCCGGACAGAAGAAAAGCCGGGATTGTGCGTGGATATGGATGCCGACTTCACCCGCCGTGTACCGGGAAGCTTCAAGCAGCGTTGGCGTGTACGGAGCCAGCCTGATGTGCTCCGGGTCGAGTCCCAGAAGCAGATGCATCATCGTCGTGTTGCCGGCGATCACCGCGCCGGTGATCTCCTCCGGCGGAAGGTCACAGCGCCGGGCGACTTTCCGGATCAGGTTATTGATGGTACCCAGGACGCGGATGCGTAGTTCCTCCCTGCGCACCGGGTCGCGGGCATAGTGGATCCTGCTGATGACATCCAATCCGCAGGCAATCTGTCCATTGTAGTCGGTCCGCGTCGCCACAGCCCGCGCGGTCTCCAGACAGACAAGCTGAACAGCCACGGTCGTTGTCCCGACATCGACCGCAACGCCGTACGTGGACGGCGGCCGATCTCCCGGCCTGACGTCGATCACCGCGCATGAGCCCCGGGAAGGCATGAGGGTCACACTGACCGCCCCGTTGTCATTCCTCAATGCATCCGCCAGTGTGCGAACCACAGGGAGAGGATACTCGGGCTCCTCAATCCCGTTTTCTTTCCGTAGTACACGGGAGAGCCGCTCCAGATCTGAAAGACCATCTTCGAGTTGAGGCTCCGGCACGTGAAGGAGCATCGTCCGGACCAGGGGGTCGATCTTCGACTGTTCCACCAGCGGTTGGCTGTCGTCCGGCCAGGAGTCGTCCCCGTCTTCAATGAACTTCCCTCCGGTGCGCCCCGCGAGCTCCGGCACATCGACTGTCAATTCGGAATCGAGGACCGTCGTTCTGCAGGCGAGGACATATCCTTCGTCGACCGCCTGCTGCGGAAGGATCCCCAGGCTGTCCGCGTTCGTGCGACCGGCAGTCACGCGGACGATGCATCTTCCACAGACCCCTTCGCCTCCGCAGGGAGCATCGATATCGACTCCCGCCCCGCGAGCGGCTTCCAGCAGCTGCGTCCCTCGAGCAGCGTCGGTGCTTCTGGAGGAAGGTGTGAAGACGACCCGTGTCATCAGGAATGCAGTCTCGCTTTCACGAATCCTTCGAGATCGCCGGCTTCCTGGGGTCCGACCGTCACCTTCCAACCCGGAAGATTCTCCTCCAATTCCCCGCTGATCTGGGCGACATAGCCGGGGATGATGATCTCCCGGGAGGAGACGGTCTTTTCCAGACCGATGTCCCGTATGAACTTCCCGATGGAGTTACCCGTGAACTTTCCTGCAGCCCAGGCGGTCAGAACGCTCATTCCCTCGCACTCCGGGACGACGAGCCAGGCGCTGATGTTGCTGTTCTCAATCTCGCCCGAGACTATGAAATAGGTCAATGAAAAATTGGTGGTGACGAACACGGGAGAATCGGGGCCGGGTTCCCCTATTTCATACACCCTGGGCTCCACCTGAATGGGCTTTTGCGGGTCCGTATAAATGTTCAGGCGGAGCGTCATGAGCGATGCAATCTGCGCGGCATTGAAGGAAGGGAGGACGCAGATCCCGCCGTATTTTGTTATTTCCGTCACAGCACCGACCGTCTCATCCAGCGGGTGTCCCCGGTCGACGAATTTCAAAGCGGGATACCCAAGCGGCCTGAAATTGTCTTTCAACGCCCCCCTCCGTGCGATGGAGTTGGTCTGAAAATGTTCCGCCGGCGAAAGGGTTTCGAAATGCAGAATGATGTCGTTGACGCCTTCGCCCCGCAACCGGGCTGTAAGCGCCGCCAGGCCGTTCAGATCGGGCGCCGTCACGGCGAGCGCGTGCCCATTGTCCCGTGCTGAGGCGGAAAGCACCCCGGCGGTCTGCTCCGTGGCGAACGCCAGGACGCCCCGCGCTCCTTTCGTGGCCGCGGCGGCGGAGACCAATGCACCCGGATCCGCGCTCCGCATCACCAGGGGGCGGTGCGTTACGTCCTGCGCCCTCGTGCAGAGGGAGACAAACCGGGCGGGGTCGCCCCCCCGCTGCGTGACGGCAATCATATCCACCTGCAGCTTTTCCCCGACGCGCTCCAGCTCATACTCCCGCACCAGCCTGAGCGTGCGCTCGAGCTCCTCGGGGGAGTCCGTGTCGCTGACGTTCACGGCGATTGCGGTCTGATGAACGAACGTTTTTTCGTGGCGGTAGAGCTCGGTCTCCCCACCCACTCTCAGGGAACGGTCCGTCCCGAGCTCGATGCACCGGACCGGAGGTTCGCTTGCTGCGCCCAGTACCTGCTTCGCCTCGTCCGAGGCGTACGGGCACTGCGAGAGGTCGGCCTTTTTCGCGGCCAGTTTCATCGCAAACGCCAGGCACGTGTTGGAACCGCACTCCTTGCAGTTGGTTTTCGGCAGCAGCTTCTGAATCTGTAATCCCGTGAGCGCCATGGCCTATTCCCTCCCGTCCAGCAACTGGAAAATTGTCCTCTTCAGCGCCATCGCGGCTTCGGGGTGGTACATAATGAAGAGGTCCGCGCCCGCGTAGAGGAGGCTGACCGCTGTCGACAGTTCCCAGAGGGAGGCGCGCTCGTGCAATGCCCCCCAGGCGGGGAAGGCGTCCTCCGTTGCCTTCAGCTCCTTGAGTTTCGCGCACTCCTGTCCCGGCGTCACGATCATCGGGCCTGCCAGCATCCTGTCTCCATTCAGGGCGGTCATCCGGATACGCTCCATGACCGAGTACGTGTACTCGATCCCGTACCCCGTTGCCCCTGTCATGGGATCCATCACGATGCGTTCAGGCTTCACGTCCATGTTCATGAGCAGGATGTTGAGCTGCTTGCCGATGTTCACGTCGATCGGGCTCTGGGCCACAAGCGTGTGCCCGTAGGCGAGGGCGGATCCCGCGATGGTCCGATAGTTGTCCTGTTCCACCCAGTTCAGGAGCAGATTCTCACCGGCACATGCCTGGGCGACAGCTTTCATCACCTCGTTGTTCTTCTGAAAATGGTTGTGGCCCGTAACGATAAGCGGCACATCCACAGCCCGGAGCACGTTGCGGACAACTTCGACCGCCTCCCCGGGCGAACGATCTCCTTTTTCGGGATGCGTTCCTTCCAGCCGGACGCTTATCATGTCGGCGCCGTATTTCTCCACGCAGACGCGGGCCATCTCAGCCGGGTTGTCGAGGAGGCCGCCGTAGACCTCGCGCAGCACCGGTGGGTATTTATCGCTGGTGACGTCAAACACCTCCATTGCCACCAGGGGCCGAAATGGCATCTCTCCCTCGAACAGATGAAACGGCATACAGCTCTCCCCCCCGATCGTGTACGACCTGCCCCGGGTTCCCCCTTCTTTCGCCGTGGCGCCCAGTTGAACCTTCCAGACAGGAACTTCGCATTTCTCTTTTCGGACCGTAAATGCCGTCACCTGCGCAAGGCGCTCTGATGCGCTCTGTGTGCGGGGGCGAGGGGCCGCCGGCACGCCGGCCGGTTCTTTCGTTTCCGGCGGGCCTGCCGGTGACGGAGGAGTAGCCCCGGCGGGCGTCGACCCGGGAGAAGCGGACGTCGCGTGAGAGACTGACGATTCGACAAGTGCGCTCATGTCATCCATTGCAAGGGCCGGATGTCCCGCCCGTTCCATGAAGGCGCGGACTGCATGCGCGTCCGTTGCTGCAACTTCGTCCGCGATCTGATCGAGAAGACCGGGGACGCCTTCCTCGTCAAACCGCTTTTCGAGATCCTCCTTCAACAACTCCTTCAACGCCTTTGGCATCCACACAAGCCGCCTGTGTCCCCCTTCGCCACGGAGAAATTTCTTCGAGGAAACAAAAATCTTGCCGCAACCCATGAACCCCGGGGTCTGCTGGCCTCCGCCGACGGTCCCGGCAAGCGCTGAGAATGTCATGCCGACGGGGGTCTCTCCCTGAAACTCACGGTTGACCACCATCACCCCGTTGCATTCCGGGACGTACGCGCAGATCACCTCGAAACAGCCGCAGCTTGTCATCGGCCGGTCCATGATCGAATACGCGCAAAAACTCGCAACGGTCTTGTGGCTGTTGATGTAGACGAAATCGTCAACCCCCTTCCAGACTCCCTTGACGGGATCCAGGCAGGCGCCTTTCTTGACCGGCTGATTGGGACCGGTCTCGTCGATTTCGAACGCCGCCTTCCCATCCAGCCAGTTGTACGCCCCGCAGAGGCCGAGCCTTTCGGGCGTGATCATGCAGACGTGGTTGGGGGCGAATGACTGGCACAGCAGGCAGGAATAAAACGTGTCCACTGATTCATCCGTCATGGTTTCAAGACGCCGGTTCCGCTCGTCGTACACTCCGCGGGCGATCGCAAGCCTCTTGTCGACTTCCTGCTGGTCCGTGATGAGTGTGACGTTCACCTTGTCGACGATCGCGGGATAGTTCGAAAGGAGCTTAGCATGGAGGATCTCGCCGTAATGCTTCAGGCGCAGTCCCCTGGCGAAACCGGCCTTCGATACGCGCGTCCATACGATGTCGCGCTGCCCCATGTGCCAGATCCCTTCGGCGCCGTTCAGCAGATGGTGAACCTGCCGCTCGAGAATCGGCTCGAAATCGGTCTGCATTTTCCGCCCCGCGACCTGAACCCAGATGCCCAGGGGGAGCGCCCCCCCTTCTGCCACCGCGTCGATATCCGGGCCGATCACCCTGATCTCCCCGTCGTTGATCTCGCCGAGCTCTGCCGAGGTGACGAATTCAAATGCTGTGGTGATGTTCCCGCCGAATTCGACATGCATGTCCGCCTTCCGCACGCGTTCGCCTTCGAAGGCCGGACCGTACGGCACCGGAATGGGCACTTTCGTGATCTTCACCTTGCAGCCCCGGACTTCGAGCGCCTTCTCCACCATGACGTCATAGGAGACCGGGGACACGACATGCTCATAGAGGCAGAGGCCCGAAGGGAGGATTTGGTCGATGTCGGTCTCCGCAATCGTGGGGAAGCCGAAATTGATCGCACCCGCGGCCTGTGCGTGCTTCTCGTCGTCGACCGGGCCCAGGGCAAGGACAAACGCAAACACCCGGTTCTTGTTGTAGTTCAATACCCTCCCGTAATCGCCGCTTTTGGCTCCGCCGAAGGAGAGAGCCGCGCGTGTCGCAAAACCCAGGGCGTGAACGCAGGCCGTGACATCGTCTCCGAAAGGAACGAGCCGGGTATCCCACCCCAATTGGACCCCCTCCTCATGCAGCTGCCGGGCCATGGACTTTCCGTCCGTGCCGGCCGCAAGGAAGACGTAGAGGTTTTTCTCCTGTAACTCGCGGGCAATCTTCACCGCGATTGCATTGGTCGGGCAATAGCCGACGCAGGCGGCGAAACCGGGTGCCGTGCCGTCCACGAACTCGATTCCGCGCTCCCTCATGATCACGTCGTTGGCTGCCCCCAGCCAGATGGATCCGTTGTCCGGATTGGACTTCGTCAGGTAGGGAAGGGGAACCCGGGTGTACTTGATCCCTTCGATGATTTCGTCCGCGAAAAGGGACGCCATGCCGGCATCGAGCGCATGCCCGAGATAGGGGAGCCAGAGACGATCGCCCGGCAGGGGGGGGAGGAGCCGTTTTGCCTCCTCCAGCAGCCTGCTCAGGCCGCCGAGCGTGTCGATCTTCAGTCCGAGTATGCCGTAGGAGATCGGGAGATAGTAGGCGGTGTTCGGGAATTCGACCCTTGTATCGGCGCTCTTCTCCTCAAGCGCCTGCGTGAGTTCCCTCTCCGCGCGGGCCACCAGTTGGTGCGCGCCACGTATCGCTCTCGTGACGATCAGTTTTGACATGCCCCGGCCTTTCTCGTGGAAGACGTCCTCTGTCAGACGGCCAATTCTCTTCGCATTCCCATGTCGTACAGAACCCGTTCCTTGCCTTTGTCGATCCCCAACGCCTTCCGTTTGAGATCGATGTGGTCGATCATGAGCGCCGCCATCCGGTGGATGTCCGGCTCGACCGCCCAGCTCCCGCCCAGCATCTTCTCATGTTCCGCGGAAAGATGACGATAAAACGCCTCGCTCCCCTTGACAGGCAGACCGATGCCGAAGACGGTGAAAACACCGGAAGCCACGAAGTACTGGCCGATGGCGATGGCTTTCTCGCTCATCCATTCCGGCGCGGCGCCGGCAACGGGGAGATCCGCGATGTCTTTGCCCAGGCCGCCGGCCCTGACCATCTCGGACAGGGCGACAAGGATCCGGCTGTTGTCCACGCAGGAGCCCGCGTGAAGCACCGGCGGCATGCCCACCGTGCGGCAGACCTCCGCCAGGCCTTTCCCGGCATACTCCGCGGCGGATTCGGGGGTCATCAATCCCGCCTTCGCGCAGGCGATCGCCGAGCACCCCGTCTGAATGACGAGGACATCGTTTGCGATCAATTCCCTGACCAGCTCCACATGCCCCTGGTCGTGGACAACCTTCGGGTTGCAGCATCCCACCACCCCCGCAACTCCCCTGATTCGACCGTTAATGATATTGCTGTTGAGTGGAAGATACGACCCGCGGAAGCTTCCGCCCAGCATGGAGAGGATCGCTTCATGGCTGAAACCGGCGATGAGATCCATCTTCTCCCGCGGAATGTCGACCCGCCTCCGGTTCGGGAAATTCATAATCGCTTCCTGAACGATCGCCCGGGCCGAAGGGAGGGCGTTCTCTTCCGAAAAGGGGCGGTGGAGTGCCCCCGTCATTCTCCCTTTCGCAGAAGTGGTGATCAGGCGTGTATGGTAGCATCTGCAGAGATCCGGCAGCGACGGCATAACGCACTGCACGTCGACGATCATCGCCTCAACGGCTCCCGTAATGACGGCCAGCTCCTGCTGGAGGACGTTGCCCGCGACCGGCAACCCGTGGCGCATCAGGATCTCGTTCGCCGTGCAGCACATCCCCACCAGATTGATCCCTCCCGCTCCCTGGGACTTCGCCATGTTCACCATCTCTTCCTCACGGGAAGCGACGACGAGCATCTCGGAGAGAACGGGCTCGTGTCCATGGAGCACGATGTTGACATCGCGTTCCGAAAGGACGCCCAGATTCACCTCCCCCCGGAGGGGGGAGGGAGTGCCAAAGAGGATGTCCTGGAGTTCCGTGGCGATCATCGAGCCCCCCCAGCCGTCGGACAATGCCGTCCTGGTTCCCTGAAGCATGATGTTCCGGTGGTCCTGGTCTGTCCCCATGGTCGTGCGGTGCAGCATCTCGACGATCTCCCTGTCGATGCCCCGGGGGACAACGTTCAAGCGGCGCCAGAGAGCCTGCCGCGGCTCTGGTGCACGCCGGATGAAGGGGATCTCCCCTTCCTGTTGCCCGAAAATCTCCAGCGCTTTTTCCGCCACATCAATGGCGATCTCCTGCGTGGACCGGTTCTCCACCGTGACATCCAGCATGGCGGCGACCTTTTTGAGCTTGAAGGCGTCCCTGACGGCATATCCGGAATCCGGGTGCCGTGCAGCCAGCAGCAGTGCGTTGGCGACGTCGCGCCCGTGGTCGGAATGTGCGGCGGCTCCCGCCGCAATCATCCTCGCGAAATTCCTTGCCACGATCACTTCAGCGGACGCGCCGCATACCCCCGTGCGGGGGCCTTCGCCAAACGGATCGATGCGGCAGGGACCCATATTGCACGTCCGGCAGCAGATCCCCAGTTCGCCGAAACCGCACCGGGGTTCCTGATTCTCCGAGCGGTGCCATACTGTTTCGATCTCCTCCTGGCCGACCTTTTCAAGCAGGTACGTCACGGATGCGTCAACGCTTTTTCCTGTTATCATACCCCCTCGGATTTTGGCACTCGCTAGGATGACTGATATGCATCGATGACCGTCTTTCCGACGTTGCGCAGGAGGCCTGCGAAATTAAACTGACTGCTCATCAACTCCTCTTCGAACGCTGAGACATCCGTTCTCTGCCGGATGAGCGACAGGAGCACGCCCGCATCGTCGATCCGTCCGAGAAGGATGATTCCCCGTATCCGGTGATCCTTCAGGACGATCTTTCTGTACAGCGCGCTCTCCCGCTTCCCGTGAATAAGCACGCGACACCCGGACTCTTCCCGGGGATTTGTCATGCCGTAGGCGATGAGGGGAATGCCGCCGATATTCAGGGCATTCATTCCGACTGCACCGTCGTAGGAGGCTTTCCGGCCGATCATGTTCAGCCCTGCGACACGTCCCTGCTGCACCGCGCAGGTCCAGAGGGCGTTCACCGCATACTCCTCCCTGGCGATATCGTATGTTTCTGCCACGTCGCCGGCGGCAAATATGTTCTCCTGGGTTGTCTGCATGGTGGCACTTGTCACGATGCCCGAGCGTACCGCAATACCGGTCCCTTCCGCCAGCGAGACGTTCGGCCGGACACCTTTCGCAACAATCAGCAGCTCACACGGGATCGTCCGTCCCTGATCGGTCACGACGGCGACAAGCCTCCCTTCCCGGTGGTGGATGCCGGAACAATCGGACCCCTCCAGCACCCCGACCTTCCGAGTGCGCAACCTCCCGGTAATGATCCGCGATGCTTCCCTGTCGATCATCTGCGAGAGGACACGGTCCGACTTCATCACCACTGTCGTCTCCATGCCGGACTCGCCCAGGGCACATGCCGTCTTCAATCCGATGAGTCCGCCTCCCAGAACGACCGCTCCTCCGGCGCGTACGGCGCACTCCCTGATGGCCTCCGCATCGGCACGTGTGCGCAGTGTGCAGACACCGCCGATGTCGCCCGGGATATTGTCAGGCAACTTTGCGGAGGAGCCGGTCGCAATCAGGAGTCTGTCGAAAGGATAGATGCTCCCGTCGTTGCAGACGACGTGCTGGCTCTGTGCGTTGAGCCGGACCGCGCGCTTCCCCTCATGCAGGGTCACCTGCATGTCGCGGTGGAAACTGGCGTCCCGGTACCGGAGTCCTTCCTCTGCGATCGCGCCTGAAAGCCAGTATGGCAACAGGCATCGCGAGTAGAGGGGATCACGCTCGTCCGACAGTTGAACGATGGAGCTCTTCCAGTCGTATGTCCTGACGGCTTCGATGGCCGCCGTGCCGGCTGCGCTGCACCCGACGATCAGAATGTTCATGTGCGAGAGGCACGTGCCTGAATTTCATCCCTTTCACAGTAGACCAGAGCACGCGTCGGGCACGCGTCAACGCATGCCGGCGAAGGGCGGCCGGCGCAGTGATCGCATTTCATGGCACGGCCGATCCCTTCGTGCCTTACGATCGCTCCGAAAGGGCACACCATGACGCAGGACCAGCAGCCGACGCATTTTTCCGGATCGATCCGGACCTCCCCGGTCTTCACATCTCTGCGTATCCCCCCGGAAATGCACGCCTGGACGCACACGGGCTCCTCGCAATGCCTGCACTGCAGCGCAAGCGTCCGGGAACGGTATAGTATCCCGCTCCCATCGATACGTTCGACGCGAATGCGCCGGGTGGGCGGCACCGGTTCGAGCAGCGCCCCGGAAATTGTTCCGGACTCCGAATGCTGAGCGGCACATGCCAGCTCGCACGACCGGCACCCAAGGCATTTTTCGATGCGGCAAATCACATGTTTCATAAAGGGACTTCCCCCGATCCTCCGTGAATCCCCGCCTCACTCAGGAATTGACCGAGCAGTTTGTTGACCGGATTGTCCGCCGTGACGGGCCAGATGCCTTCGCCGTTTCTTCCGAGTCCGGCAATTTCTGCATCTTCCGGAAGGCTCATCACCCAGTCAGCCCCGGTCGCCTCTCTTAGCTCATCGATCTGCGAACCGGACAGCGTTCCCTGAACGCGATTGACGATCACTGCAAGCTTTCCGTACCGGACATTCATCTCCCGCGCCAGATCATACAACCTTTTCACTGTCAGGAGTCCCTGCTGCGATGAATCGGCGACAAAGACGAGCAGATCGACATTCTGGAGGATCCTCCGGGAGAGGTTTTCCAGGCCGGCCTCATTGTCCAGAATCACGAAAGGGTACCGGGAGGATGTCCGGGAGAGGACGTCCCTCAGAACATTGTTCGCATAGCAGTAGCATCCCGGTCCCTCCGGGCGCCCCATGGCAATCAGGTCGAAATCGTCGGCTTCCACAAGACATTCTGCAATCTTCATCTCGAGCAATTGTTGCTTGGACACGCCGGCGCCGATCCCCCTGGAGGCAAGCTCCCGGGTCTGTTCCCTCGCACGCCCCAGTGTCTGTCCGGCAGTCACATGCAGCGCCGCATCCAGGCAGGTATTGGGATCGGCATCGACCGCGAGGACCGGCTTGCAGCCGCGCCCGATAAGGTGTTTGACAAGCAAGGCTGCAAGGGTCGTCTTTCCGGTCCCCCCTTTTCCCGTTATGGCGACGACATAGCTCATCTGCTCCACCCGTGTGTCATGTGCGCTTCATTGCTGAAGTCTTTCCAGGATTGAAACGAAGTGTTTGAGCATCTCTTCGCTCAGTCCCTCCAGAACGGACCTCCCGGTTCTATCCGCCAGCCGGATCTCCTCCGAGTACGGGATCATACCCAGCAGCCGGTCATCCGGAAACGCCCGCCGGATGAACATAGCATCTCCTTCGCCGGTGATCTTGTTGGCAACAAATTGAACTTTTTTCATATGCAGCTCTTCTGCCATGCGGACCACACGGTGCGCCGTCTCTACCGACCGTTGGCCCGGTTCCAGGACGACGATCATCGTATCCACCCCGCTCGCCGTTCCCCGGCCAAGGTGCTCCACGCCCGCCTCCATGTCCATGATCAGACATTCGCTCTTCCCCAGCACAAGGTCGCTCACCAATGCCCTGATCAGGACGCTCTCCGGGCACGCGCAACCGCCACCCCCCCGTTCGACGGCTCCCAGCACCAGGAGCGCGACACCCTCGTGCATGAGCGCATAGCGGTCCGCGATGTCTGATACCTCGGGATTGAGCTTGAATATCTGGCCGTACTGTTTGACCTTGGCGCCAGTTCTCTCTTCGATGAGAGCAACCTGTCGTGCAATCGGAACGATTGATTGCCGTCTCTCCTTCGTGAGGCCGAGACATGCGGCAAGGTTCGCGTCGGGGTCCGCGTCAAGTGCGAGCACTTTCTGCCCGCGCCGGGCCATGAGCAGGGCAAGTCCCGCCGCCAGCGTGGATTTGCCGACGCCCCCCTTCCCCGTCACCGCAACTTTCATCGTCCTCTCAGCCTCCCTTCCGCAGTTGTGTCCGGACGATCAGGGCGAGACGCCCGCAAAGCCGTACTTGTCCCTCATCGTGCGGGAGAGGGATTCCGTCATGGCGAATACTTTTTCCGCGTCGGCCGGTTCCATCGAACCAGTGCCGCAGGATGGGGTAAGGAGGGACTGATCGATGATCAACTGCCTGTCGATCCCCTGCGATGCGAGATGGTCGATCAATCTCTCGAGAAGGGAGACCAGCATCCCGACCGTCTGTTCGCGGATCGACACCGAGGTGGGCACCACACCCCAGGCGAGCGCGCCTCCGCCGAGGAGGTGCTTGCGGACGGCGTCGGGGTACATCGCGATCGTCTCGCCGTACCCGAATGCATCAAAATTGATGATGTCCGCGCCCGCGTCGGTCAGAATGCTCCACTCTGTGTTCCCGCAGCAGTGAACGCCCGCCAGGGCATCCTCCCGATGAATCGCTTCAACAATCTCGTGCAGGGCGGCGACGACGTCTCCCCTCTTTACGGAGACGTACGTCGAGCTGCCGAACGCGGAAAGGATCGGCTCGTCGACGAAACAGATCACCCGCTCTGCGAACGGGCGGAACTTCTGAATCTGCCACCGGCATTTCATCGCGAGTGCTTTGGCGATCACATCACGAAACGCCTCATTATAGTAGATCGCCCGCTTGTTTTCGTCGACAATCGAAAGCGCAAAGCTGCAAGGGCCGGTTGTCTGAACCTTCACAAAGGGGAGTCGCCCCGACGCCGCCCGAAGCCTCTTCTCCATTGCATAGATCCCCCCGGAGAACTCCGGACTGATGGCCATGGCGGAACAATCCCCATCCCCTTCAGAAGGATCCATCGCCTTCATATACATCTCGTAAAAACCGGCCAGGGCCTCTGAACAGTCGCCCGACGTGTCAAAGAAAATGCGGCTCTTCGGGCGGTCGATGGTGATGCAGGGGATCCCTTCCGAATACTGAATCTCCATCTGCTCGTTCAGCCCCGCTTTGGGCAGCTGTGGCCAGAACGGGGCTTCGGACATCCGCGTCAGAGAGATCTCCACCGCCCGATCGGGGTCCGTGAATGGCATGCTTCCTATCCCCGTTGCAAGAAACCTGGGCCGCAATAGCATGTCGCGATTCCTTTGCCTTCTCCTCTCCGCCTGGAGTGGCAGGGTAGGAGCTGATACAAAAAAAAACCTCTTTCGCCGAACCATGGCCAAAAGAGGTTTCTTCGCAATGAACTATGCCGTTCCTACAATCTATGTGTTCGGGCGGAAAGATACAAGTCGCCTCGTTGAATCAATCTCCCCAATTTTGTATATTTTCACCTCATCCTTTCCGATCCACTCTGATACGCTGGCCGCATCGTGGGAAAAATTGCAGTTGTCCTCTCCGGGGGGGGCGCCCGGGGCGCTTTCCAGGCGGGTGCTCTGATCGAGCTGCTCGGTTATTTTGAAAAAACCGGGAAGCGGATCAACATACTCTCCGGCACATCCGTCGGTGCGCTGAACGGCATGAGCATCGCCCAGGCGCCCGATCTCCGTGCGGCGGCGCTCGACATCGAGCAACAGTGGACGCATCTGACAAACCCCGACGTATACAAAATCCGCGGATGGGAGATTTTTGGGCTCATACTGAAGTTTGTCACGACGCGGATGGACCGGTGGCCCATGGTCCCGGGTGCCGACTCACTGTTCGATAACACGCCGCTCTACAACAAGTATATCACGGGGTACTTCCGCCATGACATGGTGAAGGCGCGGAGGACCGTGGACCAGTTCTACGTGTCGCTCAGCTCCCTCAACACCGGCGCGGCCTATGTCCGGTCGATTACGGACGAACCGGACACGAACAAGGCCATGGAGTACATCATGGCATCCACGATCACGACGGTGGCGTATTCCCCGGTACGGACGATCGTCGAGGATCCGCGGATCCCCGTGCCCCTGCGGGGGATCAGGCAGTTGTACGCCGACGGCGGGATCTCCAACAAGACGCCACTTAAGAGTGTGCTCCAGTTCGGCAGTGTGAGCGAACTGTACGTCGTCAACACCTATCCCTCGTACCCCAACATCACCGAGCCCAGCATCCGGGCGGTCTTCCCGAACGTGTTTTCGATGCTCATACGGACCGCCGTGGAGCTTCTCCCGAACCTCTATTTCCTGAGGGACATGCAGACGGTGAAGGACGTCAACAACGACCTGCGCACGTATGAGGACCTCAAAACGGGGGTCCTGGCAGCGTCAAGGGGAGAGGCGAGTGTGGAAATCGAGAAGATTTTTCAGACAATGGAGGAGAGATTCTCGTTCAAAGAGGGGGGGAAGCAGGTGATCACTCCGGTCATCATCGCGCCCGACGAAGAGCTTCCGGTCCAGGACACCGAATTTGTCCAGCCCAAGCTGGGTGATACACTTGAGATGGGGAGGGCCAAAGCCCGCAGCGTCCTCTCCGCCCTGTCATAGCCGGGGCACCCTCTGGCGCCATTTCAACCCAGCCTGATCCTGAACGTCGTCCCCGCCCCCGGCGCACTCTGCTTCACGAACAGCTTCCCCTTGTGGTAATCCTCTATGATCCTCTTGGAAAGGCTGAGGCCCAGTCCCCACCCGCGCTTCTTCGTGCTGTAGCCCGGCCTGAACACTTCCTTGTGGAATTTCGGATCTATCCCCTTCCCCGTGTCGATCACATCGATCGTCGTCTTTCCCACCACTTGTGACATCCGGAACGTGATCTTGCCGGCGGCCCCTTCCATGGCGTCGAGAGCGTTCTTCATCAGGTTTTCGATAACCCACTCGAACAGCTCCCTGTTGATGTCGGCCAGGAACTCCCCCGAGGTTTCGATCTGGAGGTCAACCTTTTTCCCGGAACGGGGAATGCGCTTGGCGATATAGGTGATCACGCCCTGAATCACCTCGCTCACGTTCTCCTCCTTCAGCTCGCTGCGCGAGCCGATCTTGGAGAAGCGGGCGGCCACTTTGTTGAGCCGCACGACGTCCTGCTCCATCTCCCCCAGGCTCTCGATCAGCCCCGGCATTCCCGCCCCCTCGGTCTTCGCCCGTTCCAGCCAGCCGATCATGCTCGACAGGGGAGTCCCGAGCTGGTGCGCCGTTTCCCTGGCCATACCCACCCAGATATTGCTCTGCTCGGTCCGCTTGACATAGCTGAACCCGACGTACGCGACGATGATGAACATCGCGGCGAGTATGATTTCCAGCACGGGGAGCCAGCGGAGCTGTGCGACAAGTTCCGACTCGCCATAGTGCACGTAGTTCAGGACCACGGAATCGTACGGGGCGACCTTGATCGGAGTGTTCTCTTCGTCCATCTTTCGCAGGAGCTTCGACGCGTACGCAAGCTGTTGCTCACTGCTCAGCGTGCTATCCATGCTGATGTTCTTCCAGTATCCCTGGATGGGCACGTTTGCCGAATCGGTGAGTATGACGGGGAAATCGACAGTCCTGATCACCTCTTCGAAGAGAAACGTGAAATCCCCCGAGGAAGATCGGGGGCTCGAGATGTACTCGTACGATTTGGCGTAGAGCCCCACCACCTGCCGCTCCCGTTCGAGAAGGTGATGCGTGATCCGCTGGGAGTAGAAGAGCGTCCCCAGCACGAAGAGGGAGGCGAACGCCAGGAGAGCGATCTTGAATTTCCCCGCCTGGCCGAGGGGGAGTCCGGAGAAGGGGTTCTTCATAATGCCGTGTCAGGAGAGCATGATCGTCTGGTCGCGTCGCGGGCCGACGGACACAAGCCAGACCTTTGTTCCCGTAATGCGCCCGAGCGTCTCAATATAGGCGCGTGCGTTCGGAGGAAGATCGCCGTGCGTCACGGCACCGGCGATGTCCGAGCGCCACCCCGGGAGCGTTTCGTACACAGGGTGCACGCTCTCGAGCGTCTTGGCATCAGTCGGGAATGAGCGGAGCCGCTTTCCGGACGACTCGTAGGCGACGCACACCTTGATCTCGTCGAAGTCGTCGAGCACGTCCAGTTTTGTAACGGCGATGCGCGTAATGCCGTTGACCATCGCGGAGTACTTCAGCGCCACGGCATCGAACCATCCGCAACGCCGCGGTCGTCCCGTGGTGGCGCCGAACTCGTGCCCGAGGGCGCGAAGGCGTTCGCCGGTCGCGTCCCCGAGCTCGGTGGGGAAGGGTCCGTTCCCGACGCGCGTGGAGTACGCCTTGACGACACCGGCGATGTCGTTGATCGACGTCGGAGGTATCCCGAGACCTGTGCACGCCCCCCCCGAAGTCGGGTTCGACGACGTGACGTAGGGATAGGTCCCGTGATCGACATCCAGCAGTGCCCCCTGTGCCCCCTCGGCGATAATGCGTTTTCCGGCGGCAATTGCAGTGTTCAGGTACACCGATGTGTCGGTGATATACTCGTCGATCTGCTCGTCAAACTCCTGGTATTCCGCGATGATCGCCTCGATGTCGAGCTTTGATTCGCCGTAGATCTTTGTCAGGATCTGGTTCTTCTCGTTGATGTTGGCGGTGAGCTTCCGGGCAAGCTCGTCCCGGTCGAGAAGATCCACGATCCGTATGCCTGACCGCATCGCCTTGTCGATGTAGGCCGGACCGATCCCGCGCCCCGTGGTGCCGATCCTGTCGGACGTCTGTTCCCTGACCGAATCCAGCAATTTGTGGTACGGCATGATGAGGTGTGCGTTGTGGCTGACGAGCAGCCTGCCCGTGACGCTGACCCCCGCCTGCCGGAGCTGAGCGATCTCGCTCATGAGCGCCACCGGATCGATCACCACGCCATTGCCGATCACGCAGGTGATGTTCTCGTGGAACATCCCCGAGGGGATCAAGTGAAGCACGTATTGCTTGTCGCCGATACAGACGGTGTGGCCCGCGTTGGCTCCTCCCTGATAGCGGGCGACGATGTCCGCCCGCTCCGAGAGCAGGTCCACGATTTTCCCTTTTCCTTCATCGCCCCACTGGGCGCCGACGATGATCTGGACTGGCATGTCGTTTCAGACGTGCTGTGGAACATCGGTACGGGCACAAAAAATCCCCGGCCTTTCCCGGAGGGAAGGTGGGGGATTTTCCGGCCGGAAGCAATTACTGCGGAAAACTTGCCACCGCCGCGTCGATCGTCGGGTAGGTCACGAGCACTTTCCCCAGCCGTGTGACGGTGATCAGCGCCAGGATCTTCTCGGAGGCCCCGGCGATCGCCAGGCCCCCGCCGGCGGTCCTCAGCGTGCTCGCGCCCCCGATGAGTATCCCGAGTCCCGAGCTGTTCATGAATTGCACGTCGCGAAGGTCGAGGACGACCCTGGTGTTCCCCTTTCCGACAAGTTCATGCAGTGTGCTGTTGAGGGCCGTTGCGTCCGGTCCCCCCATGAGGTTCCCCTGGAGTCCGATGACGGTGACTGCGCCGCGTTGTGCTGTCGTGAAGTTCATGGCCGGTCAATCGATCAGTTTGCCCTGTGATTTCGTCTTTGTGACCACCTCGACGACAAGGGCGCTGGCGATGTAGATGGAGGAATACGTCCCGGTCACGATCCCGACGAGCGACGCGAAGGCGAAGCCGCGTATCACCTCGCCGCCGAACACGAGGAGGACCGCAAGGACCACGAAAACGGTTCCGGAGGTGATGATGGTCCTGCTCAGCACCTGGTTGACGCTCATATTGATGAGTGCCACCAGGTCCATGCTCTTGAAGAGTTTCTGGTTCTCACGGATACGGTCGAAGATGACAACGGTGTCGTTGTTGGAGAGCCCGACGAGCGTCAGGAATGCCGCCACCATCGTCTGATTGAACTCCAGGTTCAGGTGAGGGATCAGCCCGTCGAAAATGGACACGAGTCCGAGCGTCAGGAGCACGTCATGGAAAAGCGCGGTCACCGCACCGGCCGCCCAGAGGAACTTGAACCGGAACCCCAGGTACAAAAGGATCGCTGCGAGGGAGGCGAGCACGGCGTAGATCGCGTCCCGCCTGAGTTCGGCGCCGATCTTCGGACCGATCTTGTCTTCCTTCTGGACGATGAACGGGTTCGTTGGGAACTGGGTCTGGAGGCCTGAGCGTATCCGCTCTCCGACCAGGTTCCCTTCCCCCTGCTCGGGCGTCCGGATCAGGATATCCCTGTCGCTGCCGAACGTATTGATCTCCGCCTTCGTGAAACCGGACTTGTCCATCGCGGTCCGGATATCGCCCACGTCGACGCCGTTCTGGAAGCGGACCACGATCTCCGTCCCCCCCAGGAAGTCAATCCCGTAATTCACCCCTTTGACGAGAAGAGAAAGCATCCCCAGTCCTATCACCGTCGCCGAAACGACATACCAGATACGCCGTTTCCCCATGAAATCAATGCTGGTTTTTCCGAAGAACCTCATGTGCTGAATCCCTTTTGCGAGTTAGCCGAAGTTGACGGCGATGCCTGAGCGGTCGACCATCATGTCGAACACCACGCGCGTGATGACGATGGCGCTGAAAAGACTGACAACAATCCCGATCATCAGCGTCAGCGCGAATCCCTGCACCGGCCCGGTGCCGAACTGGTAGAGGATCACACCGGTGATGAGCGTCGTCAGGTTGGAATCAAAAATGGCCGTGAACGCCTTGCTGTATCCGGCGTCGATGGCGGCCCGGGGCGTTTTGCCCCCCGCGGTCTCCTCTCGTATGCGCTCGTATATCAGCACGTTCGCATCGACCGCCACGGCGAGCGTCAGGATGATCCCCGCGATGCCCGGCATGGTCAGTGTTCCCTGAAACGCCGCAAGGACGGCCAGCAGGAATATCACTGTGAACACGAGCGCGAAGTCCGCTATGGCGCCTCCTGTCCGGTAGTAGACAGCCATGAACAGTACCGTAAGCCCGATCGCAATCGCCGACGAGGTGACGCCGGCGCGGATCGAGTCTTCCCCCAGTGACGGTCCGACGGACCGTTGCTCGATGATGTCGACGGGGGCGGGGAGGGCGCCGGCCTTCAGCACGATCTCCAGGAGCCTTGCCTCCGACTCGCTCTCCATTCCTTCGATCTGAGAATGGCCCCCCGTGATCTTGTTGATGACATTGGGGGCGGAGAAGACGGTGTTGTCAAGGACGATCGCGATCCGTTTGTTGATGTTGGCGCCGGTGATCCGGGCCCATTCGCGCGCACCCTCGTTGTTCATCTCCATCGTGACGATCGGCCGGTTGTAGTTCGGGTCGATCTGCCATTTCGCGTTCACGATCACCCCGCCGGTGAGCTCGGCGTTCCTCTTGACGGGGTACAGCGTGAAGAATCTCTTCTCCTGCCCCCGTTCGCCGAGGAGCTGTGTCTTCGCGCTCCAGATGAACTCCATGTCATTCGGTATCACTTTCTGGACGTCTTCCCGGTCCAGCAGGCGCCGCACCCTCTCTTTGTTGTCTTCGACGACAAGGAACACCCCCTTGAACTGCTCGGTATAAATTGCGACGGAGAAGAAGGGATGTTTCCGCGTGAACTCTTCCTGCGAGAGCTCCCCCTCCGGCGTTTTGATCTTCGTGGTCTCTGCATTCGTGGTGTCGGTGCGGGAGGTGTCAGGCGCCGTGGTGCCTGCGAAGAGGCTGTCGCCGGGGAGCGTGTCGGTCCTGGCGCTGGCCGCGAGAAGCTTGTCGATCGTCTCGGCGATGCGGTATGTGACGTCGGGTTCCTTCAGCAGCTTGAATTCCAGGAGAGACGTCGCCTGAAGGAGCTGCCGGACTTCGGCTTCCTTGGTGACGCCGGGGAGTGCGACGATGATCCTGGTCCCCCCCAGCTTCTGTATCGACGGTTCGGACACGCCGTACTGGTCCACGCGGTTCCTGACGATCTCCATCCCCCTGTCGATCGCCTTGGTGGATTCGTCTTCCAGGAACTTGAATATGTCGTCGTTGTTGTCGCGGAGGTTCCGGTAATACCGGCTCATCCTGATCTGGCGCGACTCGAATTTCCGGCGGAGGAGAAGCACCGGGGACACTTCGGAGGTCTTTGCCTCGGCACGCACCTCTTTCATGATCTGGTTAAAGACGTCGTCCTTGTTTTTTGCCAGATCCTCGACGAGTCTCAGGACGTTGACCTCCAGCACCACGCGCATCCCTCCCTGGAGGTCGAGGCCGAGCTTGATGCGCCGTGCGCGCGCATCCCGCAGTCCGGCTTCGTGATTCGCGACGAACTGCAGGCTGTCGTCACCGCTCAGATTCTTGAGCTGCTGGTGGAGATCGTAGTCCCGCCAGGTGGGGTAGAGATAGTAGACGGCAACGATAATGCACGCAACAATGATGACAAATCTGCCGGCATATTTTTTCACGAAAAAACCTCCGAGGTCGAACGAACGGGGAACTGACGCGTGGAAGGGATGATCAACGGATCGTCCAAGCTTATGAATATACGCCCGGGGTGGCTAAAAGTCAACGAGAAAAGCGTTGCTTTTGCTGGACATTTCAGTTATATTTTTTTTCGTTCCCGTTGTCTCTTTCCCCTGAGTAAGGAGGTTTCTCTTTCGTATGCCTATAATGACGCGCATGCGTGACAGCATGCCAGTGATTCTTTTTGGACTGCTCATTGCGTTTCTGATTACCATCGTGTTCGAGTGGGGGATGGATTACCTGGGCATCCGCGGCGGGCAGCAGGATTTCGTCGGTAAGGTGAACGGAAAGAAGATCACGTACCGCGAGTTCTCCGAGCTGCTCAAGACCTTGAGCGACAATGCCAAGTCGCAGTCGGGGCAGGAACCCGACGAAGCGATGACCCGCGAGCTGCGCAACCAGGCATGGCAGTCGATCGTCAACGAACGTCTCGCTGCCGAGGAGATCAAACGGCTCGGGATCACGGTGAGCGATCAGGAACTTCGCGATTGGGTTTTCGGCGACAACCCGCCCCAGGAACTCCGAAGGAACTTTACGGACTCCACGGGCAATTTCAACAGAGAGATGTACGAGCAGGTGCTCACAAATCCCAACCAGTATATACAGGATCCGAGCGGCCGGGACCCGAATTACGGAGTGAAAAAGCTGCAGGATTTCGAAAAAATGCTCCGCCAGCAGCGAATCCAGGCCAAGCTGCAGAGCCTGCTACTGGCCTCGGTACGGGTGACCGACGGGGAGCTCATGCAGAGGTTCGCCGACGGGACCGTGCATTATGACGCGCTGTATGCGCTTTTTGACCCATCGCTCCTGGTCAAAGACGCCGATGTGCAGCTGACCGACGAAGACCTGCGCGCCTTCTATCAGGAGACCATTGACCAGTACAAATTCGAAGCCACGAGAAAGCTGAAATTCGTCCTCTTCCTGGAAAACGCTTCCTCATCGGACACCGCGTCGCGCCGCAAGGAAATCGAGGACGTCGCTGCGAAGGCAAAAAGCGGGCTGGATTTTCTGGAGCTCGTGTACACTTACTCCGACCGGCCCGACAGCGGCGTGGTCTTCCATCGCGGTGAGCTGAGTGCGGCCCTCGACAACGGCGTGTTTTCCGCTTCTCCCGGGGCGGTTGTCGGCCCGGTCGAGGATCAGGAGGGTGAGCATCTTGTGAAGCTGCTCGAGGAGAAAAAGGGGACGAACGAATACATTCATGCCGCGCACATTCTGCTCCCCCTCGGGGGTCCTGACTCCGCGGCGGCGAAGACCCTGGCCGTGGAGATTGTCGCGCAGGCTCGCGCCGGGAAGGACTTTGCCGCGCTGGCCCGCGAGTTCTCCAAGGACGGGTCGAACGCGCAGAACGGCGGCGATCTCGGCTGGTTCACAAAGGGGCGGATGGTTCCTGCGTTTGAGAAGGCCGCCTTTGCGGCAAAGACGGGTGAGATCGTGGGACCGGTCCGGACCCCGTTCGGGTTGCACATCATAAAAGTGTCCGGCCGCGACAACCGCGAAGTGAAGCTTGCGCACGTTCTCATGAAAATCACCCCGAGCTCGCAGAGCAAGAACGATGTCGCGGACAGAGCGAAGGATTTTGCCTACAACGCGCGCGAGTCGGAGTTCAACAAGGAAGCGCAGCAGACGGGGCTTGAAGTCAGGGAATCGCAGATCCAGGAAAAAACGACGGTCGTCCCCGGCATCGGCCCCAATGAAGCAATCATCCGCTGGGCGTTCGCTGCAAAAGTGGGGGGGGTGAGCGAACCGTACACGATCACCAACGGCTACGCGGTGTTCTCCGTGGTCGAAGCGAAAGACGCGGGGGTCAGGGCGTTCGATGAGGTGAAGGAATCCCTGAAACCGCCTGCGCTTCGAAAGAAGAAAATGGAGCGGGTAAAGCAACTCGCCGCAGAGGCGCGGGAAAAGCTCTCCCCGGGAGACAGTCTGACAAGGTTGACCGGCACCTCTCCGTTGGTCACGGTGCAATCGACGGGTTCATTCACCGCATCGGGTTCAATCCCGGGCGTGGGGCGCGACCCCGAATTCATCGGCGCCGCCACGGGACTGAAGGTGGGCCGGATCTCTCCGCCCGTGTCCGGTGCGCGCGGGGCGTACCTGATACAGCTTCTCAGTAGTTCGATGTTCGACTCCAGCGCGTACGCCGTGCAGAAAGACGTTTTGCGCTCGCGCGCGTTTCAGGAGAAACGGAATCGCTTCCTGTCGGAGTGGATCACGCGATTGAAGGAGAAGGCCGACATTGAAGACAAGCGGGACATCTTCTACCGGTAGCGACCGCGGACGGAGGAGGGGCGTCAGGCTCCTCCTCGTCGTCGCCACGGCGGCTCTGGGTGCCGCCCCCCTCCGTGCAGGCGATGGACCTTTCTCGATACTCGTGAAAGGAAACCTCACGACAAGCTCGCTGATCTACGTTACGCCCGATGCGGTCGATCCCGTTGCGAGAGGAAACACATTCGACCTGACCGGGACTTTCGGGTACGGCGCCGAGGTCCGGTTCAGAATCCCGGAGACGAGCCTCGCCCTGGGATTGTCCGCCGACTACATCAGGAGCCGGGGGACGGGCTCGCTCAACGGAACCACGATCCCCATTGAAGACGGGTACACCGCGATCCCGGTGGAGCTGACCGGGTACTTCATCATCCCTCTTTCCGGCGAGTTCTTCGGCGTGTACATGGGGGGAGGAGCGGGGATGTACTTCGGCAACAGGACATACTCCCTCGGCGGGGTCGAAGCAACGACGGTGGAGAATAATCCCGGATTTGCCATCCATGTCCTCGGGGGGATGAGCTACCGGTTTCTCAATTCCTTCCATGGCATCTTCGAGATGAAGTTCCGCGATCTGCAGTTTGAATCCGTGAATGCATTCACCACCCGCGTCATACGTTACCAGGACACGGTCATCAACGTCAGTACGCAACCCTTCAAATCCCGCGTCGAGACAGACGGGATCATCTTCCAGCTTGGAATCGCCTACACATTTTGAACGTGCTTCCCCCGCCGGCGATCACAGCACGCTTCGACGTCGTGACAGAGGAAGTCAGCTCTTCTCGCTTTCGCTGGTCACTCCTTGCAGTACGCGATACCAACCGACTTCTTGACGCAATCACGCCGGACCAGTTCGAAGCTGACGGGCGGCTCCCGTACTGGGCCGATCTTTGGGCGTCGTCCCCCGCGCTCGCCGGACATCTGCGTCAGAGGCCGGGACTGGCCGGGAAGAAACTCCTTGAACTGGGATGCGGGCTGGGTCTGGCGGGGATCGCGGCGGCGCAGTCAGGAGCCACGGTCCTGATGACGGATTACGAAGAGGATGCCCTCGAGTTCGCACGTTTCAATGCGGCAATGAACCTTGAGTGCAGAGAGCTCTCCCGTGTGACATTTCGCTGCATGGACTGGCGGATCGCGGAGATCCCGGAGACGTTTGACGTCATCATAGGTGCCGACATCGCGTATGAACGGAGGAACTTCGAGCCGCTCCTCTCGCTCGTACGCAAGCTGCTTCGACCGGGCGGCGCGTTTCTCCTCGCTGACCCGGACAGGGACACCGGCAGGGAATTCGTCCGCCTGGCGGGATCGGGGGGATTCTCCGTCAGCGAGCATCGCTCCCCCGTGAACCACCGGGGACGGGACCTGACCGTCATACTGTCCGAGTTTCTCCGGAAGGAGGAGGGATGAACGCTCCCCCGGCGGTCCGGATATATATTACCGGGTTCATGGGAAGCGGCAAGAGCACCGTCGGTCCCCTGCTTGCCGCGCGCCTCGGGTACGAGTTCGTTGATCTTGATGCCCGCATCGAGGAGGTTGAGGGGAAGGCGGTCCCCGAAATATTCAGCGAGAGGGGGGAGGCGGTTTTCCGGTCTCTGGAGCGTCGTGAGCTCCTGCTCCTGCGCAGCCTGGATGGGATTGTTGTCGCCACCGGCGGAGGGGCGCTCACCGATCCCGGATCATGGGAAATCATCCGGGGATCGGGTCTGCTCGTGTATCTCGAAGTGCCGGTTGAAATCCTCGTCGCGCGCCTCCGGGGAAGGAGAGGTCGTCCCATGATCGCCGCGGACGACGGGACGCCTCTCGCTGATGAACAACTCCGCGATCGCATCACGTCTCTCCTCCGCTCCCGTGAGCCCCTTTACCGCCGGGCCGACATCATCGTCGACGCCGGCTCCCAATCTCCCGGCGAGACCGTCTCCGCGATCCTGAGGTCGTCCGGCACGCTTCCCGGTTCACGCTGAGCACAGGATCAGCCATCCTGAACTCCTCCAACTCCTTGCATCTCAATCAGTTAATAGGTAAATTACATTTTTACTAACGGCACGAACCTCGCACATGACCGAAAAACGCCTCCGGGAACTGCTCGGCAACTTCAGTGGAAAACGGGTTGCCGTCGTGGGCGACCTGATGCTCGACCGCTACTACTGGGGGTCTGTGCACAGGGTTTCCCCGGAAGCACCCGTCCCAGTAGTCGAGGTTGACACAGAATCCGTCAGGTTCGGCGGGGCGGCGAACGTTGCGAACAACATACAGGCTCTCGGCGGCAGGGCGTTCCTGATCGGTCTCGTGGGGGACGACCATCCCGGCGTGATGTTCAGGAAGATGCTGACCGATCAGGGTCTCGAAACAGGAGGCATCGTCATCGACCCTGCCAGGCCAACCACAATCAAGACCCGCGTGATCGCCGCCGGACAGCACGTCGTCCGGATTGACAACGAATCAAAGCAGGATTGTCCTGAGCTCCTCCGGGCAAAACTGATCGACGCGGTCCGCTCAAGCATACGTTCTCTGGACGGCGTTATCATCGAGGATTATAACAAGGGAGTCGTCACACGCGACGTTATCCATGCAGTCATCGCCGCTGCTCAGGAACACGGGAAGCCCGTGGCCGTCGACCCAAAATTCAACAACTTCTTCGAATACAAGAACGTCACCGTCTTCAAACCGAACCGGCGTGAGGTCGAAGAAGCCGTCGGAGGTAAACTGAAAACGGTTGCAGACGTTGAGAGGGCGGGGAAGAGTCTTCTTGAATCGCTGAATGCGCAGAATGTCCTTCTGACGCGCGGAGAGGAAGGAATGTCCCTTTTTCAGTCCGGGGGGAGTGTCACGCATTTCCCGACAACAGCCGGGGCGGTGCAGGATGTCTCGGGGGCGGGGGATACCGTCATCTCCACGCTCACGATGGCCCTGGTTGCGGGTGGCGGTATCACGGAATCGTGCATCCTCGCGAACTGTGCCGGGGGGGTCGTCGTGGGTGCCGTCGGGATCGTGCCGATACTCCCTGAACAGCTGCTCGGGGCGGTGCTTCGCAACATGGACATGTACAGGGACGGAAACTGATGGGAAAAGTCGTCTCCCTTCCCGCGCTTGCCCGCATCCGGGCCCGGCTTCGACGGCAGGGGAAGTGCGTGGTATTCACCAACGGGACGTTCGATATCGTGCACAGGGGACACGTGGAGTACCTGGGAGCGGCACGGAAAATGGGGGACGTTCTGATCGTCGGCCTCAACAGTGACGCCTCCATTCGGCGCATCAAAGGTCCGAAGCGGCCCATCAACCGCGCAGCCGACCGGGCGGCAGTGCTTGCAGCGCTCGCCTCCGTGGATTATGTCTGTTCGTTCGGCGAGGAGACGCCCTACCGGATGATCCGGCGGCTCCTCCCCGATGTTCTCGTGAAAGGGGCCGACTGGAAAAAGGGGGCGATCGTCGGGAGTGACGTGGTCACGGAGAACGGGGGTTCGGTCAGGACCGTCCGTCTCACACCGGGGCGCTCGACGACGAACGTCATTGACCGTGTCCTGCGGGCGTATGCCCGCCGCGTGGGATGAGGGGCGCTCCGTCCGCCGGGGAGTGAGGTTCGTGAGAAAGATTCGCACAATAGCGCTCTACCTGCTGATCGGGATACCGCTCTTTATCGGCGTCATCATCGCGATCACGCAGACCCAGATCTTCCGCGACCGGCTTCGCGCCGCCGCGCTCTCCGAGCTTGACTCCCTCCTCAACGGTGAAGTCCACATCGGCCGTCTGGACGGCGACCTGATTACGGGGATAACGATCGACAGCATCTCGATCGACGTTAACGACGGACCCTTCCTGCGGATCCCGCGTCTGGAGATTGCATACAACTTCTTCGCACTCCCCGGGAAGACCATTGCCATCCGGAAGCTGACGCTCACGCGCCCCGAAATCCATTTCTCCCGGGCGCGTGGCGGCCGGTGGAACCTGGCGGATCTCCTCCGCCGGCGGTCCCCTGATACCACGGCGTCGAAGCCCTTCGACTGGGTGATCGACGTCCAGCGGCTCGAGATACTCGACGGTACCGTTTCGCTGCTCGACTCTCTGTCGCTTGCCGATGAGCACCACGGGGAAGTGAAGGGCGGGGCGGTCGAGTACCATGCCTTCACGCTCGAGGGAGTCAATCTCGTCCTTGCGGCGAATATCCGGAGGGACAGGCAGCGCGTGGTAATCGCATCCTGCTCTTTTTCCTCGGCGGCACCCGATTTTCGGCTCAAGTTGCTCTGCGGTGTGTTCAGCCTCTCGCCGGGGGAGGCCCGGGTGGACAGCATGCGCATTATTACCGGAAAGACGAACCTCTCTCTCGACGCGTCAATAAAAGACATCGACCTCCTCGGCGGCATAGTCCTGCGGAACCTGAAGGCTGCACCCGTCGAGCTGTCACTCCGGGCCCGTCCGATAGACCTCGATGAGCTCAAATCGTTCCTCGATCCCCTGGAATTTCTCTCGGGGGCCGCGGAGATCACGCTGCAGGCTGCCGGGCCGTTCGGGGATCTTGACGTCAGGAAGCTGGATCTGCGTTTTGGCAAATCCTCTCTGTTCCTCAGAGGGAGTATATCCAACCTGCACGATCCGGGACGTGTCGCGCTCAATGTGAAGGTCACAGAGAGCACAGTCGACGGGACCGATGTGCAGGCGCTCCTTCCCGGTCTTGATCTCCCGGATCTCACCCCGCTGGGGACAACCACGCTGAATCTGGAGTATGAAGGGACGCCGGCCGACATCCGGACGAAATTCCTCGTCGAGACGGCCGCCGGAAAAGTCCAGTCTTCCGGGCTCAGGCTGACGGTCGGCGGCCCGTCGGTCCTGGGGTATGACGGGACGATACTTTTCAGGAAGCTGGATCTCGGCAGGGCACTGGCCGACGAGGGGCTCAAGAGCAATCTGAACGGGACGCTTGTGGTCCGCGGGAAAGGCGTCACTGTCCGTGGTCTGGCCTCCGTGATGGATCTTACGATAGACAGCTCCTCATTCCGCGGCCTCCCGCTGATGCGGACGCAGGTAACGCTCCAGGGTGCGGGCGGCAGGATCAGCGGAGGCACGAAAATCTCGCTCGGCGACATGCAGGCGGAGTTGACCGGGGATGTGCAGCAGGCAACGGGAAAAGACCCCGCCTTCCATCTCGAAGGGGACGTGTCGTCTCTCAATCTCGAGAACGTACTCCACGACAGCAGTTACAACAGCGACATCACGATGAAGCTCAAAGTCCAGGGGTCGGGATCCTCATGGGGGACCGTCAACGGCGATGTGACTGTCGACCTCTCTTCGTCGCGCTACCGGGATTACACGCTGGACCAGGGTGTCGTCCATCTCATGCTGGATCAGAAGGACTCGTTGAACAAACGCCTCCAGTTTGAATCCAACATCGCCGATCTGACGCTCACAGGTGCATTCGACCTGAAGTACATGGCCAACCTGGCCAGGTTCGAGGCCGCCAGCCTCCGCGGGGCGATCGTCGGCAGGATTGCCCTCATCGATCCTTCGTTTCAGGCCGGGTTCAATCGCGCGGACCTGGACGCGAGCGCCCGTCCCCTCATCCTTGGGCCCCGGCATCTCGATGCGCACTACATCCTGCACGTGAAGGATCTCGAGCCCCTTTCGTCGGCCGCCGGCAGCACGAGCTTCGACGGCACGGGGCTGCTCACCGGGACCGTCCGTGGTGGGTACGACGGACTGGCGCTCACCTCGGAGGCGGTACTGGAGGATTTCTTTTACGGAAAGGCGGATGCCGGAATGTTGATCGAGGACGGCAGGGTCCGGCTTGATGTGAGTGGTCTCGCGCCGGAATTCCCGCTCAAGGGGGCCTCGGTTCATCTCGAGGCGAGCGCCGGGAAGGTCCATGTCAACAGGAATACGCTGGACAGTCTGGACGTCACGGTCACCTACGGAAACGAACGGGCCTCGTTTGCCACCCGCGCGATCTTCAACAATGTTTACCGCCTGGGTTCCACCGGCAGCGCGCATGTGGACGAAAACAGTTTCAGCATCTTCCCCTCGACGCTCGATATCGCGTACCGTGATTTCCTCTGGCGTGCCGATTCGGGTGCGGCCTTGCGCGTGAACCACGTCGGTGCGGGGCTCACCGGACTGATCCTCCGGCGCGATTCGCAGTCCGTCGCCGTGAATATGAACCTCGGGCAGGGGCGTACTTTCGATGCCTCCGTCGAAGGAAAGAACCTCGATCTCGAGGGACTGAAACATCTCCTCGGGGGAGAGGAAGCCCCCGGTGAAGTGAAGACGTTTACCGGGACAGCCCGGTTGAGCGCGAAGGGGTCCGGAACGCTCTCGGATCCCGAGATGAACGCCAGCGTTGAAGCCGACAGCGTCACATTCCGTTCCCTCCCCTTCGGCCGGATCATGTCGGACCTCCGGTACCGGGACGGGACTATCGATGGACATGTGCGGGTCGTCGAACCGGGCAAGCCCGCTGAGACGACCCCCATCATGACGATCGACGGGACCCTCCCCGTGGACCTTCGCCTGGAAAAATCGGGTGAAGACACCGCCCGGAAGGAAATGAACCTCCACGTTCTCGCCCACGGGGTCCAGATAAACATACTGGAGCCCCTGCTTCATACGTTCAAAGACCTGTCGGGGCTGATGACGTGCGACCTCAATCTGACCGGGCCCATGAATGGGCCGACCTACACCGGCACGCTGGGGATCTCGCAGTGTTCGTTCTTCTTCCTGCCGAACAACATCCGGTACACGCTTGAGGGGACATTCAGGCCCGGGGGGGAACGGATCAGTGTCCTCGACTGCACGGTACGAAACGTCCCCGAGGACGTGCGTGGGGGGAGGGAGGGGATCCTGCACCTCGGCGGCGATTTTTCTCTCCGCGATCTGCGTCCCGGCGACTTTAACCTGACCGCCGCCGGCAGGCTCCTGGTCGTTAAGGAGACTACCGAAAAATCCTCTCTTGGAGTCTACGGTGATCTCTTCGTCGAGATCGGCCCCGGGCCTCTTCAGTTCACGGGAGAAATCGAGAACTCCCTCCTGAAGGGCTCGCTCAGTGTCGGGAATTCCACGCTGATCTTCCCGCCCGCACAGTCAAACGTCAAGGAAGAATCCCCGGAGTCCGTCCGGCTCGTGTTTGTGAATGACACGCTCAGGGTGACACGGAGGCCCGAACGCTCCGCCGCTGCAAAATACTTTGCCGACACATCGGGGAGCGCGGCATCTGCAGCGACAGGGGAGAAGAAAACAAAATCGTTCATGGACGGCCTTGGGTACGATCTCGATATCGATGCAAGCGGCGGGAACACCGAAATCCGCATGATATTCGATCCTGCGACGAGCGAAGAGCTCGTGGCCGCAATTGACGGCAGGTTCACGATCACAGGCGACGGAAAGCGCTGGACGGGGGAACTGACCATCAACCGTGCGTACTACAACTTCTTCAAGCGGTTCGATGCGACCGGCAGCATTCGCTACACGGGGGATTTTCTGAATCCCGAGCTGAACATCAACGCGACGTACCAGGCGACGCGGACGGTTCAGGATACCTCGGCCTCTTCCCCGCCGCAACGGTCGGAAAAGGTCATTGTCACACTCAAGATCAGCGGGACCCGCAAGGCCCCCAAGGTCGAATTCGGGATGACGATCAACGATGTCGATTACTACAACTACAGCGGGACGACATCGCATGATCTGCAGACCGACGCGATCTCCTTTATCGTTGCGGGGAACTTCCCGCTCAACGCTAATCAGAGAAGCGACCTCACCACCCAGGCCCAGTCGATGGCCCTGAACACCACACTCACCGGTGCGTCGTCCGTGCTTACGGAAAAGTTCTCGGCCTTCCTCAGACGGCAGACGGGAATCGATGTCAACGTCGAACTGAACGTCGCCGGAAGGGAAGCCACCGAACTCCGTCTGAGCGGCACAGCCTGGAACGGCTACTGGCGGTACGGGGGGACCATCCTCAACGATCCCCTCGCCAATGCAAACGTCAGCATCCTCTACTCGTTCGGGACAATATTCGACAACCCCACACTGCGCAATCTCATGTTCGAGCTTGAACGCCACGTCGAGCCATCCGTCATCACCAACGACCTCAAGCGGATCAACTCCGCCAGGGTCTTTTACCGTTTTTCATTCTAAGAGGAGACGCACATCGCACAGATCAAGCAACGGGTCCTCGCTTACCTCACGTCGCACGCCGCCGCGGTCACGGTCAAGGACCTCGCCAGGCACATCAAGGTCAAAGGGAAGGATGAGTTCCGCGCCCTTCGTGACATGATGGACGAGCTCGAACGGAAAGGGATCGTCACGGCTGACGATCAGGGGAAGTTCACCTACAGCCGCCGGAAGGAGAAACGGGAGAACGGGGGAAAGACGTCCAGCCGCATCAGGGGGACGCTCTTCATGACGCGCCGCGGATTCGGGTTCGTCGCAATCGAAGGGACCGACGAAGAAATCTACATCGCACCGAAATATCTTCACACCGCACTCCACAGTGATGTCGTGGAGGTCGTGCAGTTCGCCGGCCGGGCCGGCCGCGGCGGCCGGGGGAAAGGGCGTGAGGATGACAGGGCCGAAGGGGAAGTGGTCGCCATACTCGAGCGCAAGATCACGACCGTCACCGGGCGCCTGGAAGCGGGGAGGTCGTCGTTTTTTGTCGTCCCCGATGACGAGCGCATCGCGCGCGATATCTATGTTGCGCGCGAGGACTCGCTCGGGGCAAAGCCCGGCGACAAGGTCGTCGTCCGTCTCCTCGAGTGGACCGACGAACACCTGAACCCGGAGGGGCAGATCACGGAAATACTGGGGACGGCCGGTGACGCGCGCGTGGAGGTTCTCAGCGTCGCGCGCACGTTCGGTCTTCCGGCGCATTTTCCGCCGGCGGCGGAAAATGAAGCCGCTGCGCTCAATGCCACAATATCGGGGGAGGAGATACGGGGCCGGATCGACTGCCGCCGCATCACGTGCGTCACCATCGACCCCGAGGACGCGAAGGATTTTGACGACGCGGTGTCGTACGAGCCGCTTCCGGGCGGGAGCGCCCGACTGGGCGTCCACATCGCCGACGTGAGCCACTACGTGCGTCCGGGGACGGCGCTCGATGCCGAAGCGTATGCGCGGGGGACGAGCGTCTACATGGTCAACGAAGTCGTCCCGATGCTCCCGGAGCGTCTCTCGAACGACCTTTGCAGCCTGAGAGCGGATGTCGACCGGCTGACATACAGTGCTTTCATGGACATCGCTCCGGACGGTGCGGTCGAGCGGTACTCCATAGGCAAGAGCGTCATACACAGCGCCCGCCGGTTCAGTTACGAAGAGGTCCAGAAGGTGATCGATTCGGGGAAGGGAGAGCATGCAGAGATCATTCTCCCCCTGTTCGATCTCTCACGCGTGTTGTTGAAACGGAGGAGGAAAAACGGAAGCCTCGATTTCGACACAGGCGAGGCGAAGTTCCAGTTCGACGCGGAAGGGCTCCCATCGCGCATCATCAAGAAGATCCGGCTGGATGCACACCGGCTCATCGAGGAGTGCATGCTCCTTGCAAATCAGACGGTCGCCCGCCACATCGGCGCGCAGAAAAAGGAAACTGAGGTGAAGCCCTTTTTGTACCGCGTTCACGACCTTCCCGACCCGGTGAAACTTCAGGAGCTCGCCGGCTTCGTCAAACAGTTCGGGTACTCTCTGGAGGCGAAGAACGGCGTCTCCTCCCGTGAGCTGCAGAAGCTTCTTGACAGGGTGGAAGGTTCCGAAGTGGAAAACGTCATCAACGAAGTAGCGCTCCGCTGCATGGCCAAAGCGGTATATGCGACCAGGAACATCGGCCACTACGGGCTGGCATTCACGCACTACACGCACTTCACATCCCCGATCAGGCGATATCCCGACCTCGTTGTCCATCGTCTTCTGGAAGAGTACGGGAAGGGCGTCACCGGGACGCGCCTCGAGGAGATCCGGAAGGGGCTTCCCGACATCGCCCGCCAGTCCTCAGAACGGGAGAGACGTGCCAACGACGCGGAACGGGCTTCGGTGAAGGTGATGCAGGTCGAATACATGAAGCGCCACGTAGGGGATGAGTTTGGCGGCGTCGTCACGGGGGTCACGAATTTCGGCATTTTTGTTGAAATCAGCGACCTTCTCGTCGAGGGGATGATCCCGGTTCGGGAGCTCTCGGACGACTATTACGTCTTTGACGAAAAGCACTATTCGCTCCGCGGGCGTTCACTCGGCAAGGTGTACCGGCTGGGGGACCCCCTCCGTATCAAGGTCCTCTCCGTCAACGCGGCTGGGCGAAGGATCGATTTCGCAATTGTTCCGTAAGGGTGTACCGTCGGGGCGTACTGCAGAGAGGTCCCGTAGTGGAGCCTTTTCCGCCGCGAATGTGTTAAACCATTAACGGATGTCGGGTGTTTAATACAGGGGATCCCCGCCTGTTTGCTTCATCTTCGGGATTTTTCATACATTGAAAGCGGACGATCCCCGCTTCATCTCTGGCGGCACGGGGACATTCATCGAGCGAGGGGAGTATGAAACTGTTCGAGCGGGGCGTTGTACGCTGGGCCGCTGCCCTTTTCCTGTGCGTGTGTGCAACCGGGGCCTCCCGGGCTCAGGAAGAGCAGTTCGGGAAGAACAAGGTGCAGTACACGCGGTTCCGCTGGTCGTATATACAGTCGGATCATTTCGACATCTACTTCTCCGACGGAGGACAATACCTGGCGGAATTCACCGCCACAGCCGCCGAGTCTGCCTACGCATCGCTCAGCAAGTCATTCCGCTACCAGCTCGTGAACCGTGTTCCCATCATCGTGTACAACTCGCACAACGATTTCCAGCAGACGAATGTCGTGAGCGAATACCTTGAAGAGGGGATCGGCGGGGTCACGGAGCTTTTCAAGAACCGAGTCATCCTTCCGTTCGAAGGGGAGTACAGCAAGTTTCGTCACGTCATCCACCACGAGCTATCGCATGCCGTCCTCAACGACATGTTCTACGGCGGATCCATCCAGTCGATCATTTCGAATAACATTACCCTCCAGCTCCCTCTCTGGTTCAATGAGGGCCTCGCGGAATACGAAGCCTTGAAGTGGGATACCGATTCCGACATGTTCCTCCGCGACGCCACGGTGCACGAATATCTTCCGCCAATCAGCCAGCTCTACGGGTATTTCGCTTACCGGGGGGGCCAGTCGCTCTGGTGGTACATCGCGGGAAAATACGGGGAACAGAAGGTGGGGGAGATCCTGAACCGGATCAAGAGCACGAGAAGCGTGGAAGGCGGATTCCGGGGATCCCTCGGTCTCACCCTGGAGGAGCTGAACGAGAGATGGCAGAAGGAGATGAAGGTTATCTACTGGCCCGACATCGCCAGGCGCGAAGAGCCCGCAGATTACTCCCGGCGTCTGACGGACACGCGGAAAGACGGATCGTTCTACAACACCAGTCCCGCCATCTCCCCTCAGGGGGACAAGGTCGCGTTCATCTCGAACCGGAATGAGTATTTCGATGTCTTCATTATGAACGCCACGGATGGGAGCATCATCCAGAAGCTCGTGAACGGGCAGACTACGAACAACTTTGAAGAACTTCACCTTCTCACCCCGGGGATAAGCTGGTCACCCGACGGCAAGCGGATCGCGATCGCAAGCAAAGCCGGAGAACAGGATGCGATATTCCTGATCGACGTTGCCAGCGGCGAGCAGGAACAGCTGTCATTCGACCTGGCCGGGATTTTTTCGATCGACTGGTCACCGAAGGGGGACGCGATCGCATTTGTCGGGAACACGCCGAGCCAGTCCGATATATTCGTATACAACCTCAGGACAAAGAAGCTTGTCAACCTGACCGATGACATCTACAGTGACGAACGTCCTGCCTGGTCCCCCGATGGAAAGAAGCTCTACTTCTCCTCGGATCGCGGGGATGTGGTCTCGCATGACTCCACCGACATCCGCTTTCACGACTACAGCAGCTACGACATCTATTCGATCGACGTTGCCACCCGGAACATCGAGCGTTTCACCGACTGGTCCCGAAGCAACCAGGGCTCGCCGGTGGTATCGCCCGACGGGAAGAAGATTCTCTTCGTGTCCGACCGGAACGGCATCAACAACATCTACGAGCTGAACCTGGACACGAAGAAATGGCGCCCGATCACCAATTCGCTGAGCGGCGTGTACCAGCTCTCGCTCTCGCACGACGGGAGCAAGATGGTCTTCTCGTCCCTTATCAACGGCGGCTTCAACATTTTCCTGATGAGGAGCCCGTTCGACCGCGACATCAAGATGGCCGAACTGGAGCCGACCGAGTATTTCAAGGTGCTCTACCCGCCCGCGAAGGAGCAGGAGAAAGAGAAAGCCGTGGTGACGAAATCAGTGGCCGCCCGGCGCGACAGTTCGGCGATCCTGCAGGGTGGGGTCGTGCTTTCCGATACACTGCTTCCCCTCGCCTCGGGGAATCCCGCCGGCGAGACCCGTGACACCGTGCAGGTCGCGGGGAAACCTGCCGCAGCCGTGGACTCGGCGATGTACGGAAAAGACGTGCAGATCGACTTCAGCAGTTATGTGTTCAAGGAAACATTTACCGACGTGGTGCCGAAGGACTCGACGATCCAGAAAATGCCAAAGATCACCGAGAACCTCGACAAGGAGGGGCACTACAGGATCAACAAGTACAAGCTCAATTTTACGCCGGACATTGTCTACGGTAATGCGGGCTACGACACATTCTACGGCGTGACCGGCTCCACGATCATGGCCTTCAGTGATCTGATGGGAGACCATCAGATCATATTCTCGACGAACCTGCTTCTCGACCTGAAGAACAGCGACTTCGCGCTTCAGTACTACTACCTTCCCAATCGCATGGATTTCGGCATCGGGGGATTCCACAGTGCGCGCTTCATCGCGCTCCTCGATCAGTACGGGGGGAGCATCTACCGCTTTCAGACGTACGGCGCCGCGCTCTCAGCGATGTACCCGTTCGACCGGTTCGACCGCCTAGAGATGGCCCTGAACTGGTTTACAATTTCCAAGGAGAACATGGAAGTCACGGATGCGCCCGCCGAGAACCTCACGGTGCTTGTGCCTCAACTCTCCTATGTCCACGACACATCGCTCTGGGGATACACGGCGCCGATGCTGGGCTCGCGCTACAAGTTCATGCTGTTCGGAACGCCCAAATTCGGCCTGAGCGGGATAAGTTTCCTCAACGTTACGGGGGACTACCGGACGTACCTCCGCCTCGGACGCAACTACAGCATCGCGTTCCGCCTGGCGGGAGGAGGGAGCTTCGGCGGGAATCCCCAGAAGTTCATCGTCGGGGGGACGTCCAACTGGATCAACAGGACATTCACCAACGACTACATCCCGTTGACGAACGCTTCGGACTACATCTTCCTCCAGGCGGGTGTCCCGCTGCGTGGATACGACTACAACGCTCAGATCGGTTCGCACTATGGCCTGTTCAACTTTGAGCTCCGCTATCCTCTCTTCGCATTCCTTCAGGCAGGACCCCTGCCGATCGGACTTCAGAGCATTGCGGGCGTCATGTTCTTAGATATGGGTTCGGCGTGGGACAGGGGGCGGGATTATGTGGCCTTCACGCATGACGAGAACGGCAGTCTCGTTTCCCGCGATCTGCTCATGGGGATGGGGACCGGCGCGCGGATATTCTTCCTTGCCTTCCTCGTCCGGTTCGATATCGCCTGGGCCTGGGACGTTCACTCCTTCTCCCCGCCCAAATATTACTTCTCACTCGGCACAGATTTCTAGCACCTGCCATCCGGGGAAACGAAAGCGCTTCTCGTTATCTCAACGGGGAGCTCTTTCTGCGACACGGCAATCCTCGTCGATTCAATCTTAATTCAACGGCAGCCTCACCGTAAACACCGACCCCTTCAACACCTCGCTGTCCACGGTGATCGTCCCCCGGTGCAGTTCCGCGATCCACTTCGCAATGGAAAGTCCGAGCCCGGTCCCCCCCATCTCGCGTAAGCGTGCCTTGTCCACCCTGTAGAACCGGTCGAAGATCCGTGGAAGATCTGCCTCCGGTATGCCGATCCCCGTATCGCTCACACGGAACACCACGGATCCGTTCTGCCTTTCCAGCACCAGCGTCACCTTCCCTCCCTCGGGCGTATATTTGATCGCGTTATCGATGAGGTTCAGGAAGAGCTGCCGGAGTCTGAGCCTGTCGCCGACGATCATGACGGGTGAACCCGCCTCAAGCGTGACAGCGATATGTTTCTCGGAAGCCAGTATGCAGCTGTCCTCGAAGAGTTCCTCGAGGAGCGTCTTCATGTCGACCTCCGAGAAGTCGGCGCGGTAGAGCCCCCGGTCAGCCTTCGCGAGCGTCAGGAGGTTGTCGATGATGGATGTGAGCCGGAGAATCTCTTCCAGCGTGCTCTCCAGGACCCGCCTGTATCCTTCCGGGGTCTTCGGGCTGCGGAGCGCGATCTCGATCTCCCCGCGGACGATCGTCAACGGCGTGCGGAGCTCGTGCGACGCGTCAGCGGAGAACTGCCGTATCCGGAGGAACGACTCGTGGAGTCGCCGGATCATCTCGTTGATTGTCAGTGTCAACCGGCCGATCTCATCGTCGCTCGGTCTCACGGGGAGCGACTGGTCGAGGCTCTCTGCGGTGATGCGCCGGGTGCGCCTGGTAATCTCGTCCACGGGAGCCAGTGATTTCTTGGCGAGCGCAAACCCGCCGAAAACAGAGACTGCCAGTGCGAGGGGGAACAATACGAGGAATATCACATAAAGGCTTTGCAGCAGGTCCCGCACTTCCGAAAGGGGATACCCGACGAGATATGTATAGCTGTCGTCGCGTGCGAGCGCAATCCTTACCGGCTCCCCGTTCAGCCAGCCGGTGGTGAGGACCGTCGCGCTCACGGCAACCGTGTCCGCAAAAACCAGGCTGTCGGTCCCGAGGTTATACGACCGGTAGATGATGGTCCCTCTCCTGTCGGCGAACTGTATGTAGATCTTCTTGGGGCTCTGGAGCGTGTGCTTGAATATCTGGTTCCAGATCTCGTCCGCCTCCTCGGTAGTGTCCTTTCCGGCCGCCTCCTGAGTTGCGGGGAGCTGGCCGGCTTTTTTTCGGATCATCGTGTCTATCGAGCGCCTCCCCGGTTTCACTTTCGATTCCTGTGGCTGAATGAACTCGCGCACCCAGCGGACCTCATTCTTGAGCGAGAGATCAAGGTTCTCCGAGAGGGTTTTGCTTGTGTAATAGTAGGAGAGTGCGCCGAACAGGAGCATGGTGGAGAGCACGAGCAGCGTGTACCAGAGCGTCAGACGGGCCCGAATGGATTGTATCCGGAGTTTCACTGTCTCATTCCTTCCGGAGGACGTACCCGACCCCCCGCACCGTATGGATCAGCTTCCCGGGGAATCCCGATTCGATCTTCGCCCGCAGGTGGTTGATGTACACGTCGATGAGGTTCGTCCCGGTGTCGAAACTGTAGTCCCAGATGTGCTCCGATATGATCGATCTGCTCAGCACGCTCCCTTTGTTCCGGAGAAAGAACTCGAGCAACGCGTACTCCTTGGCGGTCAGGTCGATCGGCGTCCCCGCGCGCTTCGCCTTGTGTGAGACCGTGTCGAGCTCCAGGTCGGCGAATGTGAGAAGCGTGGTTTTATCAAGCACGCCCCGGCGAAAAAGCGAGCGCATGCGTGCGAGAAGTTCTGCGAATGCAAACGGTTTGGTGAGGTAGTCGTCCGCCCCGCTATCGAGTCCCGCTACCTTGTCTTCGGTGGCGGTTTTTGCCGTCAGGATCAGTATCGGCGTTGTCCCTCCCCCCTTCCGGTACGAGCTCGTAAGCTCGAGCCCGCTTTGCCCGGGCAGCATTACATCGACGATGAGGAGATCATAATTGCCGGCCTGCGCCATGCGGAGTCCCTCTTTGCCGTCGGGTACAGTGTCCACCTCGTACTTCTCCCCCTTCAGCCCAACCTGAATCATCAAGGCAACCTTCGGGTTGTCCTCCACGACGAGGATGCGCATAGCCTGTGTCGCGTTCGGTGATGTCATGTCATCGGAAAAATAGCGGATTTTATCGCGACTTGCAAAAGTGTTCCGTGTCCGAAATCTCGCGCAGAACGCTCTCGATTCACTGATCCCCGCTACTTCTTTTCGAGGAATCGCTCGATCTGTCGCCTGTGGCGGAGGACATGGACAATCGCATGTTCCAGCATCTGCTCCATGTCATACTGCACACCCCACCTGGAATTGATACGCACGGCGCTCACCTGCTCGTCTGAATACTCCCAGCGCCCCTCGAGTGTCTCTGCAGTATATGCAAGCATATGCTTGATCTGGTCCAGCGATAGGCTCCTGGCAAGGAGTTGTAGTACGGGTCGTCCGGACGGAACCGAGAACGCCTGCCGGATGTAGTCGGCATAGCCGTATCCGGATCCGATGACGTGATTCGTGATTGTTTGAACCGACCGGCAGTGCGGATCGGCTGTACGTGCATCGCGCTCGTGTTCAAACTCGGCGTCGGAGATGTCGCTGACGATCCGGACGAGATCCGATGCCGCGCGCTCGTATTCGTCCATCATTGCGCCGACTCCTCCGCTCCTGTATGATTTGCTCATGGAAGCCTCCTTCTACGCCGCTGGACGGCGGCACTCGTGAGTTCCCGGATTGCGTCTTTCCCGACCCACCGGGCCGATTGAGAATCCAAGCGTGCAATCTCCACCTTCTCTTATGGAGATACGAAATCCCCTCGATTGAAACAATATGCCGGTCCGGAAGTGTCTGGATAACTGCCCCGAAAGTTGACTTTATATGAATTATGATACTATATTGATAGAGAACAGGGAGGGTCTATGCCGATCATTAAGCCTATTTCCGATCTCCGGAACAAGTCCAGGAGAATTTCCGAGCTTGCGCACAAGGCCAACGAGCCGATCTTCATCACAAAGAACGGTGAAGGTGATCTGGTGGTTATGTCGCTGGCGAGTTACGGCGCGATGAAACAAAAACTCGATCTCTTTGGCAAACTTGCGGTTGCTCAGGCTCAGAAGGCACATGGTGACCGGGGACGGAAGTTGGCCGACGTTGTGAGAGACCTGCGGAAAAAAATTCGTGACAAAGACTAAATTCACCGTCCGGCTTCTTCGTGCGGCTGAAGAAGATCTGAACGACATTCTTGAGTACATTGCCGCCGACAATCCGTCTGCCGCAGCGGCTGTCCTTGACCGAATTGAGAGAGATTTTCGGCTGCTGAGCCAGCAGCCCCGATTGGGGCGAATCCCGGAAGAGGAAGAACTGGTTCGTATGGGATATAGATTCCTTGTGGTCCGGGATTACCTGATCTTCTATACCCTCGAAGAGGGAACCATCCTCGTGCACCGGATCGTTCACGGTGACCGCGATTATCTTCGGTTGTTCTAGTCTCACCAGACACACCTGCCGACCACGCTCCCCGCGTAATATGCCTGCAGAATCTCTTGAGCGGTCAATGTGCTCGATGACGGCAAACATGTTCGCAGCGGCGAGGGTTACCTCTCTCCGGGGTCTTGGCGGCATATCCAGGTCCCGTTCGCTCTGTTGGGCCAGCGGCGAGTCCGCGAATTCCTGGTAATGGACACTTGCACGATTTTTTATTATCTTTGTCGCGTTCTCAAACCTGGACCCGCCGATGAAAATCACACTATTCTTCTGCTGCGCAGCGCTGCTTGCATTCTCCGGCTGCATCAGGACGCTCGCGGTTTCGGCTGTCGGAGGGATCGCCGATGACGGGTTTGAGGCTTTCACGTCCGAGAGTGATCTGGATTTTGCGGAGCAGGCTCTCCCCGGGAATCTGAAGCTCCTCGAAGTCATGCTGAAAAGCGACCCGGACAATGAGCGGCTCCTGCGTCTGCTCAGCCAGGGATACGCGAGTTACGCGCTTGCATACCTGGAAGAGAAGGACGATGTGCGTGCGAGGGATTTCTACGTCCGCGCGCGGGACTTCGGGTACCGCATCATGCGCCGGGACGCCGGACTGGCGAAGGCGCTGGCCGGCTCGCTCGACGATCTGAAAGCGGAGCTTGCAAAACGCGGGAAGGACGACGCGCCGGGCGTGTTCTGGTCGGCGTTCGGCCTCGGGAGCTATGTACAGCTCGCCCTCACGGAGCCTTCTGCCCTTGCGGAGCTTCCAAAGGCGGAAGCGATGATGGAATTCGTTGCCCGCGTTGATTCAGAGTACTACTACGGAGGGGCTCACCTGTTTCTCGGGGCACTTGCAGGGATGCGGCCGCAGATGCTCGGCGGGAACCCGGAAAAATCAAGGGCGCATTTTGAGACGGCCATCAGGCTCTCCGGGGGGAAGTTCCTGCTGACATATGTGTACTACGCCCGCTCGTACGCAGTCCAGACACAGAACGAAGCGCTCTTCACCGAGCTGCTGACAAAGGTGCGCGATGCCTCTCTGGAGATACTTCCGGAGTTCCGTCTGGCGAACGCCATCGCAAAGAAGAAAGCCGCGATCCTCCTGGCGAAAAAGTCCGATCTCTTCTAACAGTCCCGCCGTCCTCGGGCGGGATTGACAACCCCGCCATTCAGGCGGGACTAAACCCCGCGCACACCGTACCCCGCAGTGATCTTACTGCCCCGTCCCCTGTCCCACCAGCATCAGACTCAGGTGCGGCAGATAGGTTACCAGCAGGAGTGTCACCACCAACAGAAGGAAAAACGGCACTACCGATTTGTAGACCTCCGGGAGCGGCTTGTTGAACCGGATGCTGGAGAGGAACAGGTTCAGTCCGAGCGGCGGCGTCATGTATCCGATCTCGAGGTTCAGCAGGAATATGATCCCCAGGTGGATCGGGTCGACCCCGTACTGGAGCGCCACCGGGAGAATCAGCGGGACGACGATGATGATGGCGGAAAAGATCTCCACCATG